>Ga0265293_10003119_pt1 | contig 31451 bp, 25 predicted proteins | sample Munlanlewell138R_FD_192505 | JGI IMG/M metagenome (GOLD analysis project Ga0265293, IMG submission 192505) | Leachate microbial communities from a municipal landfill in Southern Ontario, Canada - Leachate well 138R | ecosystem: Engineered > Solid waste > Landfill > Unclassified | place: Canada... | reverse complement strand
TCTTTCGTTGCTTAATGCAACTGCTTTCGATTTAAAAGCTGAATCATAAAGTTTTCTTCCTTTTTTCATACGTCAAAAATAAGATTTTATGCTTAACTCTAACTGGAAGCTAAGTTAGTATATCCACGGTTGGCAGGTCAAAAAACCACCCGTTTGGGTTATATCCCGGTCCATTGCCGTCCCATATAGGGCAATGGGCACCACCGGAACCTCTAAAAATCAATTCTGGTTCTGCCGTAATCCATCTCGAAAGAAGTAAATTCCCGATTTCCTGGTTGTTGGCATAAAGGTTTGGATAATTGCCACTGGCTAAGTTTATCATATTACCTGTGAAAGTATCCTGATATAGACCATTATCAACATCATCATAATACGCCAAACCAATATAAGCTCTCACATTCATAGTAAGCCCGGGAACATTGTTAAAGATTTCATAAGGAACATTCATATTTGATCTTTCCCAAATATCCCACGGAGAATAATATCCACCGGGAAATTCTACAAGTGTCATGCTCCCGTAATCATACCATCCGGGTTGATTGGGGTTAAACGTTGCCGGAGCCATCATATCCGGTTCTGCATTTTGCTGATCAATTTCTTGATACACATCTTCACTACAGGCTGCCAGAGCGAAGAAAGCTGTAAAAGCTAAAACTTTTTTAATCATAATGATTTGTTTTTGAATTAATTAATTTAGTAAATACAAAAATTACATTTTAATTAACAAAAAAATATTGGATATATTATTTTTTTATATATTAAAGATGTCAGAACTTCCTCTTAAATTCTTCTTAACATCCTCATCCCATCTATAAAAATCACGTAATTCTGATTAAATATGATTATAGCTATACGAAAAATGCTAATACGTGCCAAACAATCCTTAAACAAAATGGAGATGTAGTTGATAAGGGATAGTCAATTTTGGTCTTCGGTTGTTTTTATTTTTTGATAAAAATGATGAGTAAGCACTAACAGTTTAATATCGTTTTATATTCGTTAGTTTTTCAATTACTATATTGCTGTAATTATAGAATACATATTAAGATTTTTAAGAAATTTTTGTCTATACCTGTACCATATACGGCAAATACCAATTAAATCTTAGCACCTAAATTAGCACCTGTAAAAATAAAACCTTGTAAATTAAAAGCTTACAAGGTTTTTAGCAGAGAGGAAGGGATTCGAACCCTCGATGCGTTGCCGCATACACGCTTTCCAGGCGTGCCTCTTCAACCACTCGAGCACCTCTCTGTTTGAATGTGCAAAAGTACATTTTTTTTACTTTATAAAAAATTTAAGTACTAAATTAATTAAATCCAGTTTTAAGAAGATTATTCGACTGTGAATTCAATATTTTCAATCAATGAATTTACTGGGGCTTTGAATGTCAGTTTTACAGAAGTGGATTTTTCTGAATGTTTGATGTTCAAAATGCCATCAGTTATTTTATAGTATCCTGCTTCTCCTTTACAATAGCAATGTTTAGCATAAACCAGTTTTACTTCCTCTAATTCCTCATTTTCGTATTGTTTTTTAAAAGCTTCGGCGGGAATTTCTAAAAAGATTTCTTCTTTATAAAAATCGTCGGCATATTCCTCTTCCGATTGGTTTTTGTTGTATTCATATTGAATCAATACTGAATGAGGATTATAATTTGATTTTGGGTATAATTGTTCAAAACCGTTTAGGTTCAGTCCTTTTTCAAATTCTCGAGTTGCAGTTATGGTGCCGTTTTCTGGCATTTCGGATTTTATAGTTATGCTTTTTCCCAACCAATTGGTGGTCGTAACTCCTTTGTTGGTTGCACAACTAGCTAGAGCGGTTATTGCCAATAGAGTAAAAAACTTTTTCATATTATTTCCCATTGTAGTTATTCATTGCGTGATTTAAGCCCGCCAAAGCAAATTCTTTGACTGCATTTGAAACAGTTTCTAAACGTTCTTTAAGTGCCGTTTGTTCTTCATCGCTCCAATCGCCCAAAACGTAATCTACTTGTTGTCCTTTCTTGAATTCATCTGAAATTCCAAAGCGTAATCGTGGATAAACTGTTGTGTTTAATGTAGATTGTATGCTTTTAAGTCCGTTATGCCCACCGTCTGAACCTTTACTTTTAATTCGAATTGTTCCGAAAGGTAAATTTAAATCATCAGTAATTATTAAAATATTATCAGCAGCGATTTTTTCTTTTTCCATCCAATGTTGTACAGCCTTGCCAGAAAGATTCATGTAGGTATTTGGCTTTAAGAGAAATAGGGTTCTTCCTTTAATTTTGACCTGAGCTAACGCTCCCAGTTTTACAGTTTCAAAAGCAACATCCGCTTCTTTTGCAATAAAATCAACAGCTTTGAATCCAATATTGTGCCGTGTATTCACATATTCAGCACCAATATTTCCTAAGCCAACAATTAAATATTTTTTCATAAAATCGGTGTTTGTTTCTTTTTTGGTGTTTATTCTAAACCATTTCATATAAAAAAAGTTTAGGCAAATTTAACCTTTTTGATTTCTTAATAGTATACTTTAGAGTGAGAAAGTGTTTTATTCCGGATTTAAACAATAAAGTTCTCTAATAAAGCACTGAATTAAATTCAGATGAATGCTTGTTTTTTTTTAGATCATAAACAAGTAAAAAAAAAACATTGCAAATGTATTAACTTATATGTAATTTCGATTCAAACAACACAAGTTATGGAAAACTTATACTTAGTCTGGAGTTTTATCAAAGAATGGTATTGGTTTCCAATAACTTTGGTCAACATAGCCGCAATTATCACTATTTTAATTGAGAATGGAAAACCCGAAAAAACGATAGCGTGGCTTTTGGTTATTGTTTTCCTTCCAATTGTAGGGATCTTATTGTATTATTTTTTCGGACAGAAGTTTAAAAAAGAAAAGTATTTCAAAAAGCTCGATCAGAATTATACTTTGAAATTAGAAGAAAGATGGGAAGAGTTGCAGCCATTTATCGATAATGAAATCAAATTGACCGAAACTTATAGTAAACATTTAAACGATGTTTTTGAATATTTAGCACTCACAAAAAATGCGTTGCCTACTTCAAATAACGACTTGAAGTTGTTGAACAACGGCGAACAGAAATTTGAAGTGCTTTTAAAAGACTTACAAAAGGCAACGCATCATATACATTTAGAATATTATATTTTTGAAGAAGATGAAATCGGGACCAAAATCCTGAATTTATTGATAGAAAAAGTCAAAGAAGGTGTTGAGGTTCGTTTGATTATTGATGCGTTTGGTTCTTCAAAATTTGCCAAGAGGAAAAGTTTTTATGAAGAAAAAGGCATTCAGTTTGAAGTGTTTTTGCCAGTGCGCTTTTCTTCTTTAGCAAATAGTAACTACCGCAATCATAGAAAAATAATTATAATTGATGGCAGTATTGGTTATGTTGGTGGAATAAATATTTCGGATCGATACATTAACCCGAACAAATTTAGATTGTATTGGCACGATACATCTATAAAAATAGAAGGTGATGCAGTAAAGGTATTACAAGTTCAATTTTGGTTGCATTGGCAAAGTATTGCTCGTCAGGCTTTTGTTTTAAATAATGCATATATTCCAATAATTGAGAAACAATTTTCTAGAAAACCAGTCACTTTTGCTTTTTCATCTCCAGGACACACAAAGCCTTATGTAATGGAATCGATGATTTTGAGTATCTTGGCTGCTCAAAAAAGTATTCAACTTTGTACACCTTATTTTATACCAACCGAATCATTCAAAACAGCATTGTTGATTGCAGTTTCTAAAGGCGTCGATGTGAGTTTAATGATTCCATATAAAGGAGATTCTGCAATTGTTCATGCGGCAAGTTTGTCTTTTTTGAAGCCGTTTGTGCAAAGAGGTTTGAAAGTGTATCTTTATAAAAAAGGTTTTTTACATGCGAAAACCATCTGTATCGATGGGATGTTGAGTTATGTGGGTACAACAAATCTGGATTCGAGAAGTTTTTTTATCAATTTTGAGCTTAGTGCGATTGTTTTGGATTATCAAATAGCTCGAGAATTAGAACAAAATTTTGAAAACGATATAAAATCAAGTGAGCTATTTACCGCTACAGCTTGGCAAAATGAAAAGTGGTATTATAAAACTTTCGCATCGCTTTGCAGATTATTGGCGCCACTTTTATAGTTTTTTTTGATTGATATTGTTGATTTATAGATGATTGTCATTTTTCATCCAATCTCTGATTTCTCGTTCAATGTCTTCTTTAGTTCTCCCAGTTTTTTTCTGAATTTTTCTGATGTAATCTTCAAGCTTTCCATCTGCAAAACTTTGGTCGTCTTCAAACCATTTGGCGTATTTCTGTTTTAATGAACTCTTGATTTGATTCCATTTTTCTTCTAATTCTGATTGATTCATGTTCTTTTTTTTATCAATAGACGATAAAGTTATGAAAAATTGTGTTTTAAGGACTTAATGAAATCATAAAAATAATTTAAATATAAATCAGAAGTTGCGATTTCTAATCAAGTGATGATGTTGTGGCTATGTCGACCGTTTTTGTTTTTTTATTAAATTGTCAAACCGTTTTTGTGTTGGTGCCTTCGCCATAAAAAACCATTTCTTATCCCGAAAAATAGTATCTTTGCACTATGAATGAACATTTGAATCCAACCAACGAACATTTTACTAACGAGGATTTTGACGTAGAAAAAAAGCTGCGTCCGCTTTCGTTTGATGATTTTGCAGGTCAAGATCAAGTTTTGGATAATTTAAAAGTGTTTGTTGAAGCGGCTAATTTGCGCGGAGAAGCACTCGATCATACCTTGTTTCATGGTCCTCCAGGATTAGGAAAAACAACACTTTCGAACATTTTGGCGAATGAACTAGGGGCAGGAATCAAAATTACTTCAGGACCTGTATTGGATAAACCTGGAGATTTGGCCGGATTGTTGACAAACTTAGAGGAACGCGACATACTTTTTATCGATGAAATTCATCGGTTGAGTCCAATTGTTGAAGAATATCTGTATTCTGCAATGGAGGATTTTAAAATCGACATCATGATCGAAACCGGTCCCAATGCTCGTTCCGTTCAAATCAATCTTAATCCGTTTACTTTGGTAGGCGCCACTACTCGTTCTGGTTTATTAACAGCTCCCATGCGCGCCCGATTTGGGATTCAATGTCGTTTACAGTATTACAACACCGAATTATTAGCTACAATTGTAGAGCGTAGTGCCAATATTCTCAATGTTCCCATCGATCTTGAAGCGGCAATAGAAATTGCAGGTAGAAGTAGAGGAACACCAAGAATTGCTAATGCATTATTGCGACGAGTTAGAGATTTTGCGCAAATTAAAGGCAACGGAAAAATCGATATAGAAATTTCTCGTTTTGCATTAAAAGCTCTCAATGTTGATCAATACGGATTGGACGAAATGGATAATAAAATCCTATCAACAATTATCGAAAAGTTTAAAGGCGGTCCAGTTGGTCTTTCAACTTTGGCTACAGCTGTTTCTGAAAATGCCGAAACAATAGAAGAAGTTTATGAACCTTTTTTAATTCAACAAGGGTTTATCTACCGAACACCAAGAGGTCGAGAGGTTACAGAAAAGGCTTATAAGCATTTAGGTGTTTCTTCTTTAAAACCTAAAGGTGGCTTGTTTGATGAATTCTAAAGAGCGTTATGCACAGCTGATAAAAAACAAAGCAAAGGAATTGGGTTTTTCTTACTGTGGAATTTCTAAAGCCGATTTTCTTGAAGCCGAAGCTCCTCGCCTCGAAAGCTGGCTCAATGCCAATATGCACGGCGAAATGAGTTATATGGAAAATCATTTTGACAAACGCTTAGATCCCAGATTATTGGTTGATGGTGCTCAATCTGTAGTTTCTTTACTCTATAATTATTATCCCGAAAAACATCAAAACGCCGACAGCTATAAAATCTCAAAATATGCTTATGGTGAGGATTATCATTTCGTTATAAAAGATAAATTAAAAGACTTATTACATTTTATTATTGAAGAAATTGGAGAAGTGAATGCTCGCGTATTTACAGATTCTGCGCCAGTTTTAGACAAAGCTTGGGCTGCTAAAAGTGGCTTAGGTTGGGTTGGAAAAAACAATAATTTAATAAGAAAAGGCGAAGGTTCTTTTTTCTTTATAGCTGAACTCATCAGTGATTTGGAACTTGAAACAGACCATGCGGTAACCAATCATTGTGGCTCTTGTACCGCATGTATCGATGCTTGCCCAACTGAGGCTATTGAAGCACCTTATCTAGTCAATGGAAGCAAATGTATTTCGTATCTAACAATTGAGCTTAAAAATGAAATTCCAAAAGAGTTTCAGAACAAATTAGACGATTGGATATACGGTTGCGATGTGTGCCAAGATGTGTGCCCATGGAATCGCTTTGCAAAGCCGCATACACAACCTTTATTTCATCCAAAACCAGAGTTATTGGATTACGACAAAAGACAATGGAAAGATTTGACACAAGAACTTTTTAATGAGATTTTTAAAAAATCAGCGGTCAAACGTACTAAATATACAGGTTTAATGCGCAATATTGCCTTTGTTGACAACGAAAATAAATAGACTTTCATAATTTCTATCAATAAATCTTTGTAAATCAAGCCAAATGACAACTTGTCTAATAGTTAGTTCTGTTAGAGGTCAAATTGTTTTTTTTAATCTTGCTGTTAATTAAGAAAATGTTTGTTTTTTACCTAAAAAAAACTTAACATTGTATTTGAAAGATTAGTAATTAAGGGTGTCTATTAGTCTTTAAAAGTTTGTTGTGATTAGAAAAAAAGATGTTGACTTCCTCTTTTGATTAGGTTTTAGTTTATGGCTTAAAAACCGAAAGATTTCTTATTCTTAAAATTATATGTTATGCAGCACAGGATGTTTAAGGTTTTAGCGCATAAGGATACTTATAGCGTGGTGGTAGATAGGGATTATAACGTACAGTACAAGAGTTTTCTTTTGAGTCAACATAATGTGGGAGATGAATTTTTGTTGTTTATAAAAAATTATGACGATCAAGGGGAACCGATCTTTGAATACAGTGTATTGAACGACTACAGAGAACAAGAGTTTTATGAATTTAATGTGTTAGATACATCTGAATACAACATCATTGTGGGTGATACAAAAGGTGTTACAGTGCAAGTACCTCGCTTAATTGAAAATAATATTCAGAATGGAAAAATCAGGCTGTTGGTGCAATATATCTCTCGTACATACAATAAATTAGAGCTTGATTATACCATGAAAGTCTCTCAAGACAGAATACAATACGAAGCTGATTTATCAATTTTTGAAGACGAGAAAGAGTACGAACTTCGCGCGATCCGAACTTATACAAACAGATTTGGTAGAAACTATTTGATGGCTGAATATCTCGGAAAAAAATATTCGATTACAATCCCACAGATAGAGATGAAAATTCAATCTGGTGATTTGGTTAGCTGTAAAGTGGCTTATTACAATCAAACGGGAAATCGTTTTTTAAACCTTTCGCGCAAATTTATTATTTCAAAGATTTATTCCGTAGGTAGTCGTTATACATTTACAATAATCAATAAAGTTTTTGACCCAAAAAAGGGGATGAATTTCTGGGTAGTACAAGATGAATATACATTCAAAAATAATTATCATGTCGACCAAGATCATGCATTTGAAGATGAAATGAATCAATTAAATGTCAATGATAAAGTGAGTCTATATGTGAAAAAAATCAGCGATAAAGGATACTTAAGATTGGTCAATAAGATTGGATTATGGGAACGAAAAACCTATACTCCCGAAATGATTTTTAGCGAAATAGGTTATGAAGACAAGTTGCAAGAATACTTTTACAATTTAAAAACTTTGGATGATGATAGTGAAGATTTTTTATTTTTGTCCCAATATGCAGAAGGCGAAAATTTATGGGTTTTTACGTATCTGAGTTTTTTAGATAAAAAGTTTTTTGAATTTTTGGAACAAATGGAGTTGCAAAAAGCAAAAATACTTATCGATTTATACGTAAAAATAGAAGTGTGGCTTTTGGAAGGTTCAGATTTTTTGACCAATTTTAGTGCTGCTAAAGGAGAGGATATTGTTGTAAAAGCAGAAGATAGAATTTCAAAACTTAAAGGATTTGATCGAGCGATTTCAATGCTTTTAAATAAAGAAATAACGCCTTTTTTAAAAAGCCTAAAGGCACAATTTGAAACCGATTCCTATGTGAGTGATGAAAACAAAGCACTACTTAAAAGCATCAGTGTGATTGTTTCATTTTGTATAGATGTAACAGACGATGACTTGCTTCTAGAATTGATATTCTTAATGTTGAAAAACAATTACATATCTAAAGAGGATGCTTTCGAATATTCCAATGTTATATTTAAGAAAGTGGCTCAACTTAACAACCAAGTTAATTTGTTGGATGTTGCAGATCAAGAGATCGAGAATCAAGAGGTTTTTAAATCCATTATCAATAAACAGTTTTTGTTGTTATTGGTTTTAAATATCGAAGAAACCTTGGAAAAAAACATTCATGCTTCGGTGAATTTGATGAAGTATTTATCGGTTTTTAATAAAGAGGTAGGCTTTTTACAATTGGGAATTCAGCTTATTACTTCTGGTACTTATCTTCAGCCAAAAACCGCTGGGTTTCAGAATGTATTTGATTTGAAATTAGAAGACTATCAGTCTTTTGTGGTTGATATAGAGAAAAATGATGTTCGGTTTAAAGGATCTGGAACAATTTTTAGAAAAGATAAAAAACTATACATCATTCCATTTAATCTCTACAAAGGTTCCTTGGTTCAGGAAAGCCAGCAATTACTCAAACTGGAACCATTCGAACTTTACCTTCAGTCGCATTTTGAATTAGATGAACTGTCGATAGACCAAAAGGCAAAACAGCTTATTTCAAACATAGAAAGTGTGATTGAATTTAGAAAAAGCAGTCGTTTTGAAGATATTAAACTTGATTTTGTAGACAAGGTATACAGAGGGAAAGTGAAGAGTATTCAACCAGGAAATCATTATTGTTTTATTAGATGCAGGATTGACAACAATGCGCTTGATACTATTTTTCATATAAAAAATATCTTGCCTTCTCGCGTGTTCGATACCTTGGATTCGATCATTTTTAGTTACGATAGTTTAAACTTTAAAATTAAGGAAATTGAGGATGGGAAAATCATAATTTCTTTTCTTTCAATGTTTGAAGCTTATGCGCAATCACTCCTTAGAAGGGTTACGAACACTTATGGAAAAGTGTTAAAAGTAGAGGAAGATGTAGTGTACGTAATTGCACAAAAAGGCTATATTGTGAAAATAGAAAATAAAGGCTATAAAGAAGGCGAAGTTTTAGATTTTAGAGTGAAAGCATACGACAGTGATGATTTGTGCTTTGTGGCAGATAATGAAAAAGTCTTTCGATCGATCAAAAGCTTTAACATGAAAGAAAACAAACTTTTTAGAACTTATTTATTGGCCTGTGGTGTAATTTATAACGAAAACTCTAATTTAGAGATCAATAGAAAACGACTGAATATAGACGAAATTTCCAATGATTTTAATCTAAAGTTGTTGACTTATTCCTTAATCAATTGCCTAGAATTGAATCTAAGTTTCATTAAAACACCGAATGAAAAACTCTTGAATTATTTCTACTTAAATATGTTGTGTGGTATTTGCAACCATTCGAAATCGTATTTGTATTTTGAAAAATTGCAAGAATTAATAGAGATACTCAAAATTCGTGAAGCACAAAGTTTAGACTCAATCATTGATTATGTAAACGGAGGAGCTGAACTTCAACAGGAACGCAATTTTTTTAAATCAAACGAAGCGTTCAAGCTGCTCAAATACATAGATACTTCCGTTGTGCGCATTAATGAATACAACAATGAGAATCACAAGTTGTTTCAATTGAAAAAATTAATCGAGGCCTATAATTTGTTGAAAAGCTTCGGCATAGAGGAAGAAATTTTGAAATCAACCAAAAATCTAATCATTAATGAAATGTATTATGTGATGACAACGGCAGAGGAATATAGTCAAGTAGAAATATCCTAAATATTTTTTGTAGTCTTGTTGTAAAAAAAAGTCGATTGCTTTTAAATCTCATAATTGCTTGGTATCTTTGTTAGTTAAACAAATAAAACTATGCACAGAGATTCAAAACGACGTGAAGCATTATTATACCACGCAAAACCAAAACCAGGGAAAATCGCAGTTGTTCCCACAAAATCGACATCCTCTCAAAGAGATTTGTCGTTGGCATATTCGCCTGGTGTTGCAGAGCCTTGTTTGGAAATTGCCAAAGACAAAGAGAATGTTTATAAATACACTGCAAAAGGAAATTTGGTTGCAGTAATTTCGAATGGTACGGCTGTTTTGGGATTGGGAGATATTGGTCCAGAGGCTTCTAAACCTGTTATGGAAGGAAAAGGTTTGTTGTTTAAGATTTTTTCTGATATAGATGTTTTTGATATTGAAGTCGATACTAAAGACGTAGATTCGTTTATTGAAACAGTAAAAAATATAGCCCCAACTTTTGGAGGGATCAACCTAGAAGATATTAAAGCTCCAGAATCTTTCGAAATCGAAAGAAGGTTAATTGAAGAGCTAGATATCCCAGTAATGCACGATGATCAACACGGTACAGCCATTATTTCTGCAGCTGCATTGCTTAATGCTTTAGAATTGGCCGAAAAAAAGATCGAAGAGGTAAAAGTTGTGGTCTCAGGTGCTGGATCTGCTGCATTGGCTTGTTCAAATATGTATTTGCAACTAGGTGTTAAGGTAGAAAACATGATCATGTTTGATGTCAATGGAGTCTTACATACGAACCGTGTTGACTTATTACCACAACAACATAAATTTTCTAAGCCTCTAGAAGGTTTTACACTTGCCGATGCTGTGAAAGATGCCGATGTTTTCTTAGGACTTTCTGCTCCCAATGTACTTTCTGCCGAAATGTTATTAACCATGGCAGAAAACCCAATCGTTTTTGCGCTTGCAAATCCTACGCCAGAAATTGACTATGATTTGGCGGTTGCTACACGCGCTGATTTGATCATGGCAACCGGCCGTTCAGATAAACCTAACCAAGTAAATAATGTACTAGGTTTTCCATTTATTTTCCGAGGTGCTTTGGATGTTCGAGCAAAAAAGATCAACCAAGAAATGAAAATTGCGGCCGTTTATGCACTAGCTAGATTGGCAAAAGAATCTGTGCCAGAACAAGTAAATATCGCATATGGTGAAAGAAAACTAGTTTTTGGCCGTGATTATTTACTTCCAAAACCTTTCGATCCCAGATTGATTACTGAAATTCCTCCTGCAGTGGCAAAGGCTGCGATGGATTCGGGTGTGGCTACAGAAGAAATAACAGACTGGGATAAATACCGCGACGAATTGAACGATAGAATGGGCAGCGATAATAAATTAATTCGATTGCTTGTCAATAGAGCAAAAACAGCTCCTAAAAGAGTGGTTTATGCCGAAGCGGATCAGTTGAACGTTTTGAAAACGGCCCAAATTGCACACGAAGAAGGAATTGCAATTCCAATTTTATTAGGGAATAAAGAAATTATTCTTGAATTGAAAGAGGAAATTGGGTTTTCTGCAGATGTTGAAATCATTGACCCAAAAGCAAGGGAAGAAGTTGAACGCAGAAGTCGATTTGCAAAGAAATATTGGAACAACAGACTTCGAAGAGGCATTACACTTTTGGAAGCTGAAAAATTAATGCGCGATCGGAATTATTTTGCCTCAATGTTGGTGCTACTGAAAGAAGCCGACGCCATGTTGACCGGATATTCAAGAAGTTATCCATCGGCATTAAAACCGGTTTTAGAGATGATCCCAAGAGCCAACGGCGTGAAAAAAGTGGCAGCAACAAACTTAATGATGACCCGCAGAGGACCTGTTTTTCTGTCTGATACCACCATCAATCCAGATCCAGATCCGGAAACCTTATCCAAAATTGCATTGATGACCTACCATACAGTAAAAATGTTTGGAATGGAGCCCGTAATTGCAATGACATCGTTCAGTAATTTTGGTTCGTCAAAGTTAGAATCGCCGCGGAAAGTAGCTAAAGCTGTTGAGTTTTTGCATAATTATTATCCAGATATTATTGTCGATGGAGAAATACAAGTAGATTTTGCTCTTAATCAAGAGATGCTAAAAGATAAATTTCCGTTTTCAAAATTGGTTAATAAAAGAGTGAATACTTTGATTTTTCCTAACTTAGATGTTGCAAATAGCACCTATAAAATGTTGAAAGAGTTAAATGGCGCCACTTCTATCGGCCCTATTATTTTAGGATTGGATTACCCAGCGCACGTTTTTCAACTCGGAGCCTCAGTAGAGGAGATGGTGAATATGACAGCAGTAGCTGTAATTGATGCCCAACAAAAACAGGCGACAAAAAGGAAGTAATTGTTTTTCAATTTTTTATAACTTCAAGCGGCTTTCCAAAAATGGAAAGCCGCTTTTGTCTTTTATAAAAGTCTGTTCTTCCAAAAGTGAATCACACATCTAAAATCCAACTACAAATGAGTTGAATTAAATTTAAATTAACTATTTTTGGTAAAAATTTTGATATGATTTCTTTTATAAAGGGCAGATTGGTAGAAAAGACTCCAACTGAAGTGATAATTGAAGCTAATGGAATTGGATATCAGGTGAATATCTCTTTAAATACTTATGCTGCCGTTACTGATAATGAGGCGATTATGCTTTATACGTATCTGCAAGTGAGAGAAGATGCGCATGTTTTATTCGGTTTTGCTGATAAAATGGAGCGAGAAATTTTTAAATTGCTTATTTCAGTTTCAGGTATTGGTGCAAACACGGCACGGAATATATTATCGTACATTCAGCCTAAAGAATTGATGCAATCAATTGCACAAGAAGATACTAAGAGCCTACAGACTATAAAGGGAATCGGATTAAAAACTGCACAGAGATTAATTATCGAATTGAAAGAAAAGGTGATGAAAATGCACGATTTAGATGAAATTTCTCTTGTGAATCACAATAGAAACGCAGAAGAAGCGTTATCTGCTTTAGAGGTGTTGGGTTTTGTAAGGAAATCAGCCGAAAAAACCGTCAAAAAGATTTTGGAACAAGATCCAGATGCTGGGGTGGAACAAATTATTAAATTGGCATTAAAAAACCTATAGGATTTGAAAGCGTATTTGCGTATAAACATATTTTTTAAACATTTAGTACTCATACTTCTTTTGGGAACGCCGTCTGTCTTTTTTGCACAAGTCGATGAAACCGAAGACGATGAGGAAATTGTTATTAGAGGTGCTATCGCATTGGAAGATGTGGACAGCATCATGAGAATGTATTCTTATGATCCCATTACCGATCGCTATATCTACAGCGTAACAACTGGTGGTTTTGATATCGAATACCCCGTTATTTTAACTCGAAATCAATACGAAGAAATTTTACTCAATGCTGCAACTCGTGAGTTTTACTATAAACAACTCGCAGCCGCAGAAGACCGATTGAGTGAAGAGGAAATGAAGGACTTGTTGCCTAGATATTATGTGAATTCTAAACTTTTTGAAAGCATTTTTGGTAGTAACACGATTGATGTTCGTCCGAATGGTTCTGTAGAAGTCGATTTAGGATTGCGTTACTCTAAACAAGACAACCCGATTATATCGCCAAGAAATCGAAGAATGTTTGCACTTGATTTTGATCAACGGATCTCATTAAGTATGCAAGGAAAAGTTGGAACAAGGCTGAGTACCGATATCAATTTTGATAATATGGCAACGCAAGGTTTTCAACAGCAAATGGTTAAGTTGCATTATGAACCAGATGAAGATGCTATTATCCAAGGAATCGAAGTTGGTAACGTTAGCATGCCAGTTAATAACTCTTTGATACGTGGTGCTCAGAATTTATTTGGGGTAAAATCAAAGTTACAATTTGGTCGAACCACGATCACAGGAGTAGTTTCCAAGCAAAATTCAGAGCGTAATTCTATCGTAGTTGAAGGAGGAGGAACTGTTGAGGATTTTGAGCTTTTTGCTTTGAATTATGAAAGAGATCGTCATTACTTCTTGTCGCAATATTTTAGATATCAATATGATAAAGCCTTAAGAAATTACCCTTATGTAGACAGTCGAGTGCGTATTACTAGAGTGGAAGTTTGGGTAACGAATCGCCAAAATCGTATTGATAGAGTTAATAATAACATGCGAAACATCATTGCGCTTCAAGATCTAGGAGAAGCCAGATTAAGCAATGCAGATTTGGAGCGTACCATCGGTTTGGATTTGAATGTACATACTGATTTTTTTGGTTCATCGCCAATAGATGCGCCTACCAACAACTCGAACAACCAATTCAACCCCGCTTTAATAGGTTCTAATTATCTGAATCAAGGAATTCGAGAAATTACAACAGCTCAAAACGGTTTCAATATTCCAGTTGTAGAAGGTCGTGATTATGTGAAACTTGAAAATGCTCGAAAACTAGCACAAAATGAATTTAAATTCCATCCGCAATTAGGGTATATTTCTTTGCAACAACCGTTGAGCAACGATGAGGTTCTAGCAGTTGCATACGAATATACGATTGGTGGAAAAGTCTATAAAGTTGGAGAGTTCGGAACAGACGGTGTGGATGCCACTGTTATTGGGCAAGATGGCGATAATCAAGATGTACCAACAACACAAAGTTTGGTCTTGAAAATGCTGAAAAGTACGTTGACTTCAGTTGATGAACCAGTCTGGGATTTGATGATGAAAAACATGTATAAGATTCCAGGAATGCGGATTTCTTCTGAAGGTTTTCGATTTAATATTCTTTATACAGATCCTTCTCCTCTCAATTATATCAAGCCAGTTGGTAGCACCCCTTTGCCAGAAGATGTTGCCAATACTCCTTTGTTAAATGTTTTTCATTTAGACCGACTTAATTCAACTAATGATCCAGAAAAAGGAGGCGACGGATGGTTTGATTATGTTGCACATGGACCTACAAACGATCCTTTATCGAACCAGAATAATCAAAATAATCAAGGTGGTAATTATAATCGACAAAATCAGTCTGGTTTGCAAAATACCAACAAGTTCGAAGGGATTACTATTGATGAAGAAGCAGGGAGAATTATTTTTACAACGGTAGAGCCCTTCGGAGAGCATTTGTTTAATAAGTTGTCTGTAAGTGCTTCTGAAGATTATAATATTGAAGCAAGTTATAACGAAAACCAAAAAAAATACGTTTATACAAGTATGTATCGAAGCTCGTATTCTAAAGCTTTACAAGATACTCAGAAAAATAAGTTCCAATTAAAAGGACGCTACCAAAGTGAGGGAGGAGATGGTATTCAAATTCCTGGTGGTTTTATGGGGATAACTCAAGGTTCGGTAGTGGTTTCTGCTGGAGGTAGAACTTTGGTTGAAGGAATGGATTATACCGTGGATTACCAGAGAGGGACCGTACACATCACTGACCCATCGTTAAAAAACAGTAATACTCCAATTGAAATTTCTACAGAACAAAATTCGATGTTCAACCAGAATAGAAGAACATTTTTTGGAGTTAATATCGATCATCAGGTCAACGATAAATTGATGTTGGGAGCTACTTATTTGCGTTTGTCTGAACGGCCTTTGACCATTAAATCTAATTATGGTGAGGAGTCGGTAAACAATGCAATGATTGGCTTTAATGCAAACTATGCCACCGACGTTCCTTTCTTGACGCGTTGGGTCAATAAATTACCTAATATAGATACAGATGTGATGTCTACTCTGGCGATTAAAGGTGAGTTTGCTTATTTATTGCCTGGTGCCTCAAAAACGGATCAAATGAATGGAGAAGAAACTTCATATATTGAGAATTTTGAAGGAATGCAAAGCAATATTGATGTTCTGAATCCTACAATGTGGAAGTTATCTTCGGTGCCGGTCGGTTTTGGAGAGAATTTTACTGACATTCAATCGGGTTATAGACGTGCAAAAATGTCTTGGTATAATATCGATCAGATTTTTTACAGCCCTTACCGTCGTCCGGATGAGATTACCGATACACATCTATCGTCTAATAAAACCAGAAGAATTCCAAAAGAAGAGATTTTTCCAACTATGGATTTTGCTGCTGGAGATTTGTTGACGCTTAATCCGTTGAATTTAACATATTATCCAAAAGAACGCGGTCCGTATAACTACAATCCACAGTATCTAACGAACAGTCAGTTGCCTAATCCAGAACAAAATTGGGGCGGTATCATGCGTTCGATTACTTCAACCAATTTTGAGCAAAGTAACGTGGAATACATCGAATTTTGGATGATGGATCCCTACACGGGAAATCCAGGTGATGTAGCAGAAATTAATAATCAAGGAAAACTCTATTTCAATCTTGGTTATATTTCAGAAGATATTTTACAAGATGGTTTGAAACAATACGAAAATGGTTTGCCGACGCCAGGAAATAACATGCCAACCATCAGCTCGGCTTGGGGTAAAGTTCCAGCTTCTACAGCGTTGATTTATGCTTTTGATACCGATGGAACAAATAGAGAATATCAAGACGTTGGTTTGGATGGATTGAACGATGCAGAAGAGGCAGAAAAGTTTCCTTTGTTTGGCGACTTAAATGATCCGGCTGGTGATAATTATGAGTTTTTCCTCACAGCAACTGGCGACATCATCAATCGATATAAAAATTACAACGGATTACAAGGTAATACACCAATTGAATTCAATGATAATAATAGAGGTAGTTCCAATATGCCTGATGTGGAAGACATAGATGGCGATAATACAATGAACACCATTAATGCTTATTATCAATACGAAATCAATGTTACTCCTAATCCAGTTATTGGAGAAAATTACGTGGTAGATGTACGAACAGCAACCGCTACTTTTCCTAATGGAAATTCAACACCAGTAAAATGGATACAGTACAAAGTGCCAATTGTTGCAAGTGAAGAATATGCTGTTGGTCCAATTTCTGATTTGCAATCGGTACGTTTTATGAGAATGTTTTTGACTGGATTCAGCGAAGAAGTTACGTTGCGTTTTGGAACTTTGAACTTGGTGAGTAGTACTTGGAGAAGATATACAGAAAGTTTGATTGAAGATCCCAATATTGTGGTGCAAGGTACCAATACAGGGTTTGATGTAACCACTCTGAATGTATTGAATAATTATGCTCGAAATCCGATTCCTTATGTATTGCCTCCAGGAGTTTATCGCGAACAGCGATTACAAAATAATACTGCTATCAACGAAGACGAACAAGCTTTGTCATTGCGAGTTTATAAAGCGAATTCAGCACAAGCTTCTCCGATGGGATTAGAGCCAGATGACTCTAGAGCGGTTTATCAAAACGTTGGAAATATAGACATGCGTCAATTCAAAAAACTGCGAATGTTTATCCACGCCGAAGCTACTGAAAGTATAGGAGATGGTTCTCGTTTGCAAGATGATGAAATGGTTGCTTTCTTGAGATTTGGTAACGATTTTACGGACAACTTCTATCAAGTGGAAATTCCGTTGAAACTCACCGAATGGGGAACTTCAATTCCTGAAGAAATATGGCCACTTGCCAATGAAATTGAATTACAATTAGAGCATCTGACTCAATTGAAATTGATGAGAAATAGAGATCAATCTCAAAATCCAAATTTCATCTATTATAAATATGAAGATGAAATTGATCCTCAGTACGCCAATAAAATTAATAAACTGAGAATTGGAATTAAAGGAAATCCGAATTTTGGATTGGTTCGTACCGTGATGCTTGGTTTAAGAAACAATACCCGAGTTTTAGAAGAAACCACAGGACGCCCTGCACGTGATATTAGAGGAGAGGTTTGGTTCAATGAATTGCGTATGTCAGATATGTCCAATAAAGGAGGGTGGGCAGCAGTAGCAGCTATGGATGCTACAGTTGCCGATTTTGCTTCGGTCTCTGCTTCGGTGAATCATCATACCATGGGCTTTGGTGCTTTAGAGCAAGGTCCTCAAGAACGCAGTCGCGAAGATGTGTTCCAATACAATGTAACTACAGCTGTAAATACTCATCAATTGTTGCCTAAAAAGTGGAATTTAAATGTTCCGTTTAGTTACTCAATTTCTGAAGAAAAAATTACTCCAGAATACGATCCTAACGATCCAGATGTTAGATTGCAAGTGAAAATGGATGAAGCGCTAAGTGAAGATGAGCGCAAGCGTATCAAAGACCGAGCGATAGAATATACCAAACGAACAAGCATCAACTTTGTAGGGGTGAACAAACAACGTGCTGCTGGTCAGAAAGAGCGCTTTTATGATGTTGAAAACCTAACGCTCTCACATACTTTTAACGAGGTACAACAGCATAATTTTGAAATCGAGCAATTGTTAGATCAGCAATCACGCACTTCTTTAAATTATTCTTATTCTTTTAAGCCCTTTGAAATTGAACCTTTTAAAAAGGCTGAAGGTTTGAAAAAAAGTAAGTATTTGAAGTTGTTGACCGACTTTAATCTGAATATTTTACCAAATAGCGTCACCTTTAATTCGGATATTTTAAGACAGTATAATCAGCAAAAATACCGCATGATTGACGTGGAAGGAATAGAAATTCAACCGCTATACAGAAGAAATTATTTCTTTAATTATAACTATGGTTTGAATTTTAATTTGACGCGTAATTTAACTCTTAATTATTTAGCTACAAATAACAACGTTGTGCGTAATTATTATGATGACGAAATGTATGTAGATAATTCTTTAGGTATTTGGAATGGTTATTTCGATATCGGAACACCCAACTTGCGCATGCAAAGCTTACAGCTAAACTATAAGTTGCCATTTGATAAAATACCGTTTTTAAGTTTCTTAAATTCAACTTATTCTTATACGGGTGATTATAGTTGGCAACGTGCAACCGATGCTTTTTCGCAGATTGATTACAATGGCGTTAATTACCGTTTAGGTAACACAATTCAGAACGCGAATACTCATAATTTGAATACTTCTATTGCAATGGAATCATTTTATAAATACATTGGATTAGAGAAAAAACAAAAGCCACGCCAAACTGGATTTAATACTGGAATGCCACAGCCTGGGCAAAAGATTGAGCGCAATAAGGAATTGACAGACAAAGAACGTAAAGAGCAAGAAGATGAACCAGTTGTTTTAAATGCGTTGATTGATTTTGCAACCATGTTGAAAACAGTAAACTTGGTTTATATGGAAACCAATGGAACAGTACTGCCCGGTTATCTTGAAGGCTTAGGTTTTTTTGGTACATCTCGACCGACTTTAGGATATGTTTTTGGTTCGCAAGAAGACGTTCGTTACGAAGCAGCAAGAAAAGGTTGGTTGACTACTTATCCGGAATTTAATCAGGAGTTCAGTCAAATGCATACTCAAAATATTAATTTTAAAGCTGAATTAAGGCCGGTTCAAGACCTGACAATTACAGTAAATGCTAATAGACAATACAGTACTAATATGTCGGAACAATACGATGTGGAAGACGGAATCTACAACTCTCGTTCTCCTTATGAATACGGAAATTTCATGACATCAACCATTATGTTTAATACGGCTTTTGGTCAAAGCGACGTCAATGGTTCGGCTGCGTTTGAACAGTTTAAAGCCAATCGTATGGCAGTTGCGAATCGTTTGGCGGAGGCTCGCGGAATTGACCTCTCTGATCCATTGAATATAGACGAACACGGTTACCCAGTGGGTTATGGCCGCACCAGTCAAGAGGTATTAATACCTGCGTTTTTAGCAGCATACACGGGTAAAGATATTGCCAAACAAAAAAATGGATTTAAGTCTAATATTCCATTGCCAAACTGGGCGGTAAATTATAGAGGTTTGGTACGTTTACCTTGGTTTAGGGATCATTTTACTCGTTTCAGTATTTCTCACGAGTACAGATCTGGCTATTCTGTCAATAATTTCCAAACAAATTATGATTATCTCGAAAACCCGGATGCTCTTAATGCAGGCGGAAATTATCCATCAAAAACTGTGGTAAGTAATATTAATATGACGGAAGAATTTAAACCGTTGGTGCGTGTAGAATTCAGAACAAAGTCTGGTCTAGATTTTGGTTTCGGAATTAATAAAGATCGTATGTTGTCTATGAGTTTTGATAATAATTTATTGACTGAAGTGAATGGAAATGAATTCAATTTTAAATTTGGATTCATAATAAAAGATGTTGGTTTTACAACAAACTTTGATGGGGTGGCAAACGGAGGAAGAATTATTAGTGATATACGTATTACAACCAACTTTAGCTGGAGAAGAAATGAAACTTTGATACGCTATTTAGATTACAATAATAATCAAATTGGAGCAGGTCAAGATGTGAAAAATATTGGGGTGCAAGCAGAGTATGATTTAAGTAAGAATTTTATGATACGTTTCTTCTACGAACATCAAATCAATAAAGCGGTGGTTTCTACCATGTATCCAAGTACAAATCTTCGCTCTGGGTTAACCTTACGTTACAATTTTGGAAATTAATTTTAATGATTGTAATTGATAGATTAGAGTTGATTTAAAAAATTTTTTATTAATCAATAAAGTTATACATTTGCTTAAAATAATAACACAATGAATATACCAGCTAATTTAAAGTACACGAAAGACCACGAGTGGGTTAGTTTAGAAGGCGACGTAGCAACAGTAGGAATTACTGATTTCGCTCAAAAAGAATTAGGAGATATCGTTTATGTAGAAGTTGAAACGGTAGATCAAACTTTGGAACAAGATGAGGTTTTTGGAACTGTAGAAGCAGTAAAAACAGTTTCTGATTTGTTTTTGCCACTTACAGGTGAAATCATCGAGTTCAACGAAGCTTTGGAAACAGAGCCTGAAACAGTAAACACTGATCCATACGGAGCAGGATGGATGATTAAAATCAAAGTTGCTGACGTGTCGGCTTTTGAATCTTTATTGACTGCAGATCAATACAAAGAAGTGATTGGTGCTTAAGAAAAAGCCAATTGCCATAGGGTGGAACCTTATTGTGCTTGTCTTATGTTTGGTTAATTTATCAAATATCGAAGGAGTAGAAAAAGTTGCATTTCCACATATCGACAAAGTAGTGCATTTTGCGTTTTATACAGCTGCGTCGTTTCTATGGTCTTGGGCTTTGTATAATAAAAGTTCAACACATCGAAATTTGAACCTTTCCCTTATGATTTTAGGATTGATTCTTTTTGGGTTAATAGTGGAATTTTTACAAGACCTACTACCCACCAAACGTGCGTTTGAGTGGTTTGATGTTGTAAGCAACACAGCGGGTGTCTTGGTCGGAACAAGCATTTATCTTTTATACAGAAAATTAAAACCTCACAAATCGTGAGGTTTTTTGTTTATTGATGATAGGGAATTTATCCCGTAATTATTGTGCGGTATTTACGGTTGACTAAAAACTTATTCATCGAAATAATTTTCAAGTCGTGTTTTATTTTTAAAGAGATCTAAATCAGCAGTCATTTTATTGAAAATATACTGCTGTTCTTCATTTTCGCTTAAAACTCTGAATTCATCCATTTTATTAGATATAAACGAATACTCTGTGTTATTAATAATCAATTTCTGAACAGGAGCTGTCATAGTAGATTCTAAATAAATAATTTGATTTTTTGTACTTTTAGTTTTTTGTATTCAACAATGGATTTAAAGATAGAAAGTTACTTCAATTAAATGTTAAATTTTAAATAGATTGATTTTGTAATGATGAGTTCTTCTGTTTGCCAACGTTGCACTGCTGATAGGTTGTCAACCAAAAAACATAAGGAATAATCCGTAAAATAGTTAGTAGAAAGAAAAAATTTGAAGTATATTTGCAAACCAAATCCATTTGCAGAATAAGTTATTTTGGAAACAACTTCAACGATAGGGAACGTTTCGGTTCTAAAAGAATTTAAAGCTTTAACAAAAGCCGGTTTAGCTTTCAGTGTGGTTTTTTCTACGCTGGCAGGTTATTTGTTGGCGGTTGGTGGTTGGAGTGAAATCAGTTGGACTAAACTTTTAATGCTAGCTGTGGGTGGATATTGTATGGTAGGTGCTTCTAATACATTCAATCAAATCATTGAAAAAGATTTGGATGCCAAGATGAATCGCACAAAAAACCGTCCGATCGCATCTGGTAGAATTTCTACTACCAATGCCTTTATCTTAGCAATGATATTGACTATTGTAGGTTTGGTGATTCTTTATATTGTGAGTCCTAAAACAGCAATGTTCGGAGCTATTTCCATTTTCTTGTACACCAGTGTTTACACACCCTTGAAGCCGATTACACCTTTGGCGGTTTTTGTAGGTGCTTTTCCAGGAGCTATTCCGTTTATGTTGGGTTGGGTAGCTCATACCAATGAATTTGGAATAGAAGCAGGGATTTTATTTCTAATCCAATTCTTCTGGCAGTTTCCTCATTTTTGGGCTTTAGGTTGGTTCTTGTACGAGGATTATAAAAGAGGTGGATTTTATTTATTACCTACAAAAGAAAAAAATAAAAAGGCTGCATTGCAAGCTATTTTATATACTGTTTGGTTGATTATTGCATCTTTATTGCCAGCAACAGGTTATACAGGAGATCTTAAATTATCGCCTATTGCCGCAATTCTAGTTTTGATGGCAGGAATGTGGATGCTTTACGGAGCAGTTCAATTGTACCGTAAACAAACTGATAAATCGGCCAAAACATTGATGTTGATCAGTGTGACGTATATTTCATTAATACAGATAATATTTATAGCAGATAAATTCTTACGATAATGAACGTAGAAGAAATAGAGAGAGAACGAATTCAAAAAGGCAAAGCATACAAAACGATGTTGGTTTTTACCATGGGAAGCATCGTGATGATTTTTGCAGGTTTAACTAGTGCTTATGTCGTTAGTAAAAGCCGTCCCGACTGGTTGACTGATTTTCAGTTGCCACAAGTTTTTTTATGGAGTACCATTGTAATGGTGTTAAGCAGCGTGACCTTTCATTTAGCAAAACGCGCAATACAAAAAGACAACCGATCTAGAACAAGTTTAATGCTTGGAATCACCCTGATTTTAGGATTGTTGTTCGTTTTTCTACAATTTCGTGGTTTTGACGAAATCATCGCATCAGGTTATTATTTCACAGGAAGTGAGAGTACTATCACAACTTCTTTTTTATATGTAGTCGTTTTAGTACACATTGCCCACTTAGCTGGTGGCTTAATTTCATTGTTAATCGTAATTTATAATCATTATAAACAAAAATACAATTCGAATCAATTGCTTGGAATTGAGTTGAGTGTGATGTTTTGGCACTTTTTAGATTTCTTGTGGTTGTATTTGTTTTTGTTTTTTACTTTTTACAAATAATTAAATTGTTTTTCTTTCAAAGAAAAAAGATGTAAATTTGGGAACTTTTTAACACTTAAAAATTTTTATGGGAGCGACAGTAACTACAGCAGCGACTAAAGAAAACACTTGGGGTGGAGGTGATGGAATTCAGCCTCTTGGAGCGAGCTATGGAAAAATGATGATGTGGTATTTCATATTGTCAGATTCATTGACATTTGCCGGATTCCTTGCAGCTTACGGATTTACGAGATTCAAATTTATGGATTCGTGGCCTATTGCAGACGAGGTGTTCAACCACTTTCCGTTTCTACACGGTGTAGATGCACCGATGTTTTACGTAGCATTGATGACATTTATTTTGATCTTTTCATCTGTTACAATGGTTTTGGCCGTGGATGCAGGTCATCAAATGAAACAAAAGAAAGTAGCTACTTATATGTTATTAACCATTATTGGTGGTTTTGTGTTCTTAGGATCACAAGCATGGGAGTGGAAAAACTTTATTACAGGAGCTTATGGAGCAGTAGAAACAAGAGGTGGAGAAATTCTTCAATTTGTTGATACAGATGGTAAGCGACTTGCTTTAGCCGATTTCGCAGACTTTTCTGTAGCAAGAGAAGATGGGAAATTGACACGCGCAAATGGTACTTGGTTTATGAAAGGTGGTTCAGATACTTCTGTTTCATTAGAGCAAGTAAAAGCAGGATTGATTAATAATCCAAATGTATTAGTGCGTACACAATATACAAACCCTGAAAACAGACATCAGAAATTAGCATTGACCAGAGAACAATCATTAGAAAGAATGAATGATTTTACATTGGTTGTAGAAGGTGCAAACCTGATTAGAAATGAATATGGACATAAAACTTTTGCTAACTTGTTTTTCTTTATTACAGGTTTCCACGGTTTCCACGTGAGCATTGGAGTTCTGTTAAATATCATCATCTTTTTCAATGTACTTCTAGGTACATATCAAAGAAGAGGTTCTTATGAAATGGTAGAAAAAGTAGGTTTATACTGGCACTTTGTAGATTTAGTATGGGTGTTTGTATTTACATTCTTCTATTTAGTTTAATTTTTATAAAAAAGTTTTGAAATGGGAGCACATGCATCTAATACAAAAAGAATTTGGACGGTTTTTTTATACTTGTCTTTACTAACAATTATTGAGGTAGCATTAGGAATTTTTAAACCAGATTTTCTTTTTGCAACACAATTTTGGGGTACTTCATTATTAAACTGGATTTTTATCCTAATGACCATTTGGAAGGCTTATTACATTATGTGGGCATTCATGCACTTAGAAGGTGAAAAAGGTTCATTACGTTGGTCTGTTGTTGGAACAATGGCGTTTTTAGTTACATATATCGCAATCTTAATTTTGATTGAAGGTGATTATGTTTTCGATGTTTTACAAACATCAAACTACAGATGGATGTTTTAAAAGTTTAGATATTTAAATAAAAAGGAGGTTTTGCAAATTTGTAAAACCTCCTTTTTTATGCGCAAAATATTTAAATTACCCATTCTATTTGATGATTAAAATAAGCTGATTGTATTGGCTATTCTTTGAAATTATGCAGATTTGAAAAATGCAAAAAAAATAAGCAGTTGGGATAGAGATTTGAACAGAACTCTTATTATATGTTTTGTGTTTTGGGTATTAGTACGTTGTTTATTATTCGTTTTATATTTAGTATAACTAGTCTACGGGTTTGCTTTATGAAGTAGTACTTAATTTCAATCCATAAATAAGCGTTAAAAGGAAGGGTTATTATCCCGTCTTTTGTTATTTTTGTAAAAACTTTTTAAAATGAAAAAACTGTTTCTTTTTATAGCGCTTTTCGTAGTGCCTATCGTTGCATATTTGTTTTTTGCTTCAGGGGTCAATTCGTTTATAAAGCTGCCTACAATTACAGAAAATATCCCTGAATTGTCTGCCAACTGGGAAACTGTAGGTGATGAACAGGTTCAATTAAAAAACAAAATCACTATTTTAGGTTTTACAGGTACGAATTTTGACCTAATCGAAGGTAATTTAACTAATCTCGCTCATAAGATATATGATAGAAATAAAGATTTTGTTGATTTTCAAATTGTTTATATAGCGCCAGAAGGTTCAGAATCTGCAATTGAAGAATTTAAACAAACCTTGGGACACAACCTTAACTTGTATCGTTTCTATTTTGTACTGGCTCCTGTAGATGAGATTAAGAGTTATTTCAATCAATTGGAATTGGTAGGAAATTTAGATTCAAATTATGGCTCCTCTCATGTTTATATCATCGATAAGGAACTTAATTTAAGAGGAAGAAAAGGAGCAAATAAGAAAGGTGAGGAAGAATATAGAGAAGGATACAATACGATTTCTGCTGCTGATCTTCACAATGAAATGTCCGACGACGTAAAAGTCATCTTAGCAGAATATCGATTAGCACTTAAAAAAAATAACAGAATAGAAAACGTTACAGAATAATGAAAAACTACTCTTACATTTGGATCTCATTAATTGTATTGGTTTTTGGGATTTATGCAGTTCCAAAAATTGTCAATAAAATGAAAGACGCTGAAGTGGTACAAAATGATCGACTTAATATTGGAAACAATCGTGAATTAAAGACCATTGCAAAAGCACCTTCGTTTACTTTTACAAATCAAAACAATGAAACCATCACTAACGATTCCTACGATGGAAAAGTTTATTTAGTTGAGTTTTTCTTTACTACATGTCCTACCATTTGTCCCATCATGAATGAAAACATGGTGAAATTGCAAAATATATTCAGTAAAGACGATAACTTTGCAATCGCTTCAATCACAATTGATCCTACTACAGATACTTCTGAACATCTGAAGGAACATGCAACACTTATTGGCGCTACTATGCCCAATTGGCATTTTTTGACAGGTGAACAAGATGCAATTTTTGACCTTGCTAAGAGATTTAATATGTACGCAGCTCAAAACGATGATGCTCCAGGCGGATTTGAACATTCAGGTATGTTTGCTTTGATTGATAAAGAAGGAAATATTCGTTCAAGAATGTCTGATTTGATCGATTCACCTATTGTTTTTTACGATGGAATTGAAGATGAAGGCATCGAGATGTTAAAAGAAGATATTCAACAATTACTGAAAGAATAATGGGAAATTTACAAGTAGAAAAAAAATACAACGTATGGATTTGGGTGTTATCTATTGCCATACCGGTTGTTGTAGCAGTACTTTTTAGTGTTAATTTGCATGACCTAGGTTACGATGTGAAACCTCTTAGTTTTTTACCTCCTATTTATGCAACAATCAACGGAATTACTGCTGTCTTGTTAGTCATTGCAGTATCGGCTATTAAACGTGGGAACCAAGCACTTCACGAACGATTAGTTAAGATTTGTATCGCATGTTCGGTAGCTTTTTTACTAATGTATGTGGCTTATCATATGACGTCTATCGAAACTAAATTCGGTGGAGAAGGAGTTATTCGATATGTGTATTTTTTCATTTTAATCACCCACATACTCCTTTCCATAATTATTATTCCATTTGTATTGATCACCTTCGTAAGGGGGATTTCTGGGTCTTATCAAAGCCATAAAAAATTAGCGAGAATCACGTACCCAATGTGGCTTTATGTAGCTGTGACGGGAGTTATTGTTTATTTGATGATTTCGCCTTATTACGTTAATTAAAATATATTTCAAATGAAAAATATAGTTTTCAGTCTGATTTTTTTCTTTGTTGCTGTCGCTTCTTCTCAGGCACAATGTGCCATGTGTAGAGCAGTTTTGCAAACAGAAGAATCTGGTGTTCCAGCAGAAGCTGTTAATGATGGAATTGTCTATCTTATGGCAATCCCTTATCTTTTAGTTTTAACTGGCGGATTCATCATTTACAGAATCATGAAAGGCAAAAAATCCTTGTTTTAGGAGTGACCGACCTATGAGTTATATATTAAACATTGAATCAGCAACTAAAAATTGCTCGGTTTCTATTGGCTATCAGGGTGAAACAGTTGCGTTAAAAGAATTATCTGCAGAACAGTTTAATCATGCAGAAAAGTTGCACACATTTATTTTGGAAAGCTTGCAATCGATTGGTATTTCTTTCCATGAACTCGAAGCGGTTGCTGTTAGTAAAGGGCCCGGTTCTTACACAGGATTGCGAATTGGGGTTTCAGCAGCTAAAGGATTTTGTTATGCTTTAGATATTCCATTGATTTCTGTGGATACGTTAGAAATCTTAACGCATCAAATTAAAGATGTTAATGGAACTATAGTTCCAATGATAGATGCAAGGCGGATGGAAGTTTTTACTCAAATTTTCAACAACCAGTACCAAGCAGTTTCCGATGCTTACGCGCTAATAGTTACAGAAACTTCTTTTGATGATTTAGAAGGGGTTATTCACTTCTGTGGAGATGGGGCAGGAAAATGTAAAACTGTATTGAATGAGGAACGATTCCGGTTCCATGATGAAGTCGTCTATCCATCAGCTCAACAAATGAGTGCACTGTCTTTTGCGAAATTCCAAAGTCGACAATTTGAACAGGTGGCGTATTTTGAGCCTTACTATTTAAAAGACTTTATGCTGACGGTTAAAAAATAAAAGACCTTGAATAATTTCAAGGTCTTTTTTGTTATAGTGTTGCTAAGAAATCGCCCAGTTTTACCATGTCTTCATCATTGGTTCTGATTCTGTTGTTTTTGAAGAAATCTTTAATCTCTGAATTTTTATCAGGAAAAAGTGCTCTTACGCTTTTTTGTTTTCCATCGAATTCGGTGGTTTCCCCATTGATCGTGATATAATAGACATCTTTATTGCGTTTGAAGCTTGCAGGGCTATCTGTGTCGTAGCTATTGGAAGCAGGTCTTGCTTCTTCAAGTTTGATACTACTATGTTTTGATAGTTTTACATTGTTTTTGTCACTCAAAACTTGATGATATTGAGCTCCATAAGCTGTGTTTATTAATTCGTAAACTGTACCATCTGTAAAAGCGAAATGTGTATTTTGTTCTTTAATTAATTCTACAATTTCATCAGCGTTTTTATACTCCATAACATCTCTGTTGGCATTGTAACGAATTAGAAAATTTTCTGTTCCTTTATTTACTTTTGCATGACTAAATTCTTCATTAATGTATTTAGAACCAAGAATTGATTCGTCATTAAAATCAGGACTTTTTCTAAAAGTCAATGTGTAACTGGATCCTGCGCCTTGTATCGTAGTTTGTGCATTTCCCGAAAGGGCAAAACCTAAAAATGAGACAATAAATAACACCTTTTTCATTTTATTCTTTTATTTAATTAGTAATTTAATATTGTTAGCTTTAATCTGAACTAGCTTTTATTGTTGTTGTGTTTTCGTTTTATTTTAGCTGCCAAGTTAAAGATATTTATGGATTATTATAAAATATTTGATGCTAAAATATTCAAAAGCTGTTTTTAGAAAAATAGTGTTTATAACTGCGTTTTTAAAATAGATTTAGAGCTAGTTATTAGTTATCAAAAATCGTACCATTGGAATATATTAGAATACTTAAATAAGTTTTTGAGTTTTAGTTATTTAATAACAGGAAGTTGTACAGAGCTTGGTCTTTTGTCTGTTCATTTTTTTAATTATTTATAACTTAGTTCTGATGAGTATGAGTGCTACCATTAAATTATTCAGTTTACTCATTAATATGTATGTTAAATAAATGTAAAAAGAGGCCGAGTAGCACTCAGCCTCTTTTTGTTAACCGTTTAATGCTTCCACATTAATTTCGTTATTATTAAGCATTTGTCTTAACATGTTTTCAATACCATTTTTTAAAGTGAAAGTTGATGATGGACATCCGCTACAAGCCCCTTTTAGTATAACTGTAACTTTTTTAGTTGCATCGTCATAATTCTCAAAAGTAATGTTTCCGCCATCAGATTGCACAGCAGGTTTTACGTATTCTTCTAGAATATTGATAATTTGTTGTGAAGTTACATCCAGGTTATCAAAGTATTCATCTTGAAGCTGAACATGTTCTTTTGTTTCTGTGATCAAACTTTCGTCGATTACAGTTCCGCCGTTTTCAATGTATTCTTTGATAAAAGTACGCACTTCGATGGTTATTTCATCCCAAGTGTAACTGTCAAACTTTGTAACTGAAACATAGTTGTCATCTATAAATACTTCCTTAATATATGGCAATTTAAAAAGCTCTATAGCCAAAGGAGAAGGTTTTGCTTCATCGATATTTTTAAATTCCAATGCGGTCTTAGTCAGCATTTTATTAGCCACAAATTTCAATACAGAAGGATTTGGGGTAGTTTCTCCATAGACAGTAACAGGTACTTTTTTCGTTGTAGAAGAGTCGGTTTCAATCAAAACTTTTCCGCCATCTTTAACAAAATCTTCAATTTGTTGTTTAACCTCTTCTTGAACGTCACTCCATTCCACAATAGAAAATCGCTCAATTGCAACGAAATTTCCAGAAATATATACTGATTTTACGAACGGAAGGTAAAATAACTTCCTTGCAAGAGGTGAAGAATCCGTTTCGTCTATGTTTTTATACTCATAATTGCTTCCGTAACTTATAAAGTCAGGAAACTCAAACTTCACAATATGAGGGTTTTGTGTTTCTCTAATATTTATTTTAAACATTTTTTAAGTTTTTTTTCAAATTTAACAAAGAAATACGGATTGAATATTTATATTTGGGATTTAAACGTAAAATTAACATTTAGTAAATTTGGAATAGAGAGAGAGCTATGAGAAAACAGTATTTATTAATAGTATTAATCTTAACAAGCTTTTTCGGATTTGGGCAACAGTACAACTATGTCGCTGTTGATGATACCTACACCCCCGAAGAACTTATTAAGGATGTATTAGTAAGATCAAATTGTGATTTGGTCTCGAATGTAAGGTATCAGTACGGAAGTGGTGCTCCAGGTTCTGAGTCAATAATGGCTGCAGGATATTTTCAAAAAAACGGTTCTACATTTCCATTTGAAGATGGGATTGTGTTGAGTACTGATAAGGCAAGTTTAGTTCCAGGACCTAAGGCAGGTTTTGCGCCAAGCCCCAATCAATATCGTTGGACAGGAGATCAGGATTTGAATGATTTGATTAATGATGCTGGTGGATGGCCTAATGTTAATGATGCTAGAACTACGATTATTGATTTCGAATTTATGCCTCTTCAAAGCACGGTCTCTTTCGATTATATTTTTGCTAGTAATAGTTATTATGGTTGTACTTGGCATTGTGATAATGGAGCTCTTTTTGGAGCATGGTTAATTGATTTAACTACTGGTATTGGGGATAACCTTGCTAAGATTCCAGGAACAAATGATCCTATTTCTATTAATACACTAAGAGACGGTACTAAAACAGGAGTTACCTGTGCAGTTCCTGATCCTAATCCAATGTATTTTGATAATGCTTATGGAGGTGGAGCAGGGATGCTTCCTGCGTTATCAGCACCTGTTAATTACAGTGGGGTTACTTTGCCAATGTCGTCTTTGACTGCAAACGTGATCGTAGGTCGTACGTATCGCATTAAATTAGCGATCATCGATTTTTGTACGAATCCTAGTCACACTAGTGGTGTTTTCTTTAAAGCAGGTAGTTTTGATTTAGGGACATTGGATTTAGGTGATTCTCAGTTGGTTGTAGATGGTAATGGTCTTTGTGTTGGAGACAGTTATACTTTACAGGCTGGCTTGGATCCTAATTTATTTACTTTCGAGTGGTATAAAGATAACGTATTGATTCCAAATGCAAATGGTGCTAATTATGTGGTTACAGAAACAGGTAATTATAGAGTGAAAGCTTTTATTCCTAATGTAACTTCATGTGCAATGGAATCAGACCCTGTTTTTATTGAGTTTTATAACTATGTAGAATTAGACCAAGATCCATCTGATCTTCAGTTGTGTCCAAATGCAGGTGTAAGCACCCGTTTTGCATTAGATGATGCCATGTTAGGTACTACTTCTAATCCTAATTTACTATTCAGTTATTATTTAAATCAATCAAACGCTGAGAATGATGTTAATCCGATTTCAAACTTCTATGATTTACCAAATACAGCTACCTCTCGTACGATTTGGGTTCGAGTTTATGAGTTGAATAATCCTT
>Ga0265293_10003118_pt1 | contig 31452 bp, 38 predicted proteins | sample Munlanlewell138R_FD_192505 | JGI IMG/M metagenome (GOLD analysis project Ga0265293, IMG submission 192505) | Leachate microbial communities from a municipal landfill in Southern Ontario, Canada - Leachate well 138R | ecosystem: Engineered > Solid waste > Landfill > Unclassified | place: Canada... | reverse complement strand
CCAGGAAGACCTAGAGCAGACTGAGCAGTGGGTAGCAGAGAAATCAGGAGTGTCCCTATGACGGATTCTACATTCCTAACTATCGTGGTCCCTGTCGATCTTGTCTCCGAATTCAGGGAATTAGCTGCTCTCTGGGAGGGAGGTGTGGGGATGTTTACCAGACCTCTAGCCACCTTGGAATCCCCAGAAGAAGTATCACATTACATAAGCTCAGGACTCATCACAACAGAAGTAGCTGCCTTACTCTGTAACCCAGCGGAGTTTGCTGCTGAAGTGGCAGATAGGTTAGGCAGGCCATTCTCAGTAGAAGAAGCGGAAGCATTAAGAGATGCAGCTATTCTCTCTGAAGTTCCTGTTTCGGATGTGCTAGAAGAGCACGAGCTTATGTTCTATTCAGAGAGTTCAGAGAGTTCAGAGCCGGAGTAAATTCGCCCACACGAGAAAGACTAGAGGATCCCGACAAATGTCAGCAGTATCTAAAACAGCTAAAGCCACCGGTGTGGTATCAGTAGCGGTAGGAGGGGTCACTGCCGCATTCACCGCAGAGGACTTAGCAGCCTGGCTTGGAGTGGTAACAGCGTATGCTCCAGTTCTATTATGCTGCATTCTTTTCTGGTGGATATATAAAGTAGACAGGCAACATGGAGATTGTCAGAGGAAGCTAGGGAAGATGCAGGAGTCACTCACTGAGCTTAAGGTGGAGGTGGCAGTGATGAAGCAGGCTGGTATGTATAAGCCTAGAGATATACAGTAGAGGTAATACCGTACTATGTGCCCAGCAGGAGTTACACCCATAGGAGCAGCTACTACAGGAGATATCCAAGAAGGTGTAACTCCTGGAGAGGCTGCAAGAGAGTCCACAAGAGGTCCAGGCGCTACTATCTGGAAACCTGCTCCGTATTATATTCCTGTAGATGGACCTGTAGGTAACTGCTTCCCGCCTCCTCCAGTTCCTTGGCCATGGCCCCCGGAGTTTGAGGTACCTCCAGATGATCCCTGGAACTGGCCGCCAGGTGAGAAGCCAGATCCAGATCCTGATCCAGATCCTGATGACGAGTGGCCAGATACCCCGTTACCAGAGCCTACTGGTCCCCTCATACTCTGGACAGTAGGCATATCTTACGCTAAAGCTAATCCTCTGATTATCCCTATGTGGGATAACTTATACAATACTGCTTTCATTACCTCAGGTACAGGCAGTAGGCACAGGGTAGATAAGAGAGATGGACAGGGATTTGATCCTGTAGGGCAGCCTATAGATCATGCAGTAGGAGCAGTATACTATATTGCAGAGATACTAGGGGGCGCTACGATTACTTCTGCCTCCATGACTGCTTTTCTAGCTACTCCCAGTACTGACTTAGTATTATATAATAGCTATGAGGAGTATCTAAGCCTATTCGGTGGGGACAGGGCAGCGCTTATAGACTACTTGGAGAATCAGAGTATACCTGCCCTGAAAAGTGGGGATAGCTTTGATAAATTTAGAGAAGGTACCTATCTTGTCCTAGTGCAACATGGAAGCCTATTTCAGGGGACTACGTTTGTAGATAGGATAGGAAATCTTACTATAGAGTTGTCTGATGGTACTAGTTATCATATGATACACAGGTGGGCGATACAGAAACAAGCAGTAGAGCTACAAGAACGAGGCCCTGATTATGTACTGTTTAACCCAGACAATATGACAGTAGGGAATATAGATCTCTATGAGACCTCCATCCCTGATCCTCCGTATCCTGCTCAAGAGCTTGGATTCTGCTGGAGCGCCCTTACTGAGGACGGAGACTCTCAGCATACTGCAGGATTAGGTGGGACACCCTCAAGGTCTGCCATGTTCTATGGTATTCGCATAGATGGATACGAAGCTAGTATCACAACACTCCCCGCACTTGGACTATCTTTCGAGAAAGAGATGTTTCTAGGAGGAGATACATACCCTCCTGGATTAGCTGGTGATGCTCTAGACTTGTGCATACAGTGGCTCTACGAAGAGTGGATGCCTGGGGACCCTTCCCTATATGAAGTAAGTCAGACGTTTCCTGAGGAAGAGAACGTTACATACGGGCAGATAATTTCACAAGGGGAGCTGACTAGGATCTGGCATCTGTACCAGCAAGTATATATAGGCCCTGTTGTACAGCAAGAGGAGCCCTATGTGGAGTTCGATGTTCCTGCTATACCTTTACGTAGAGACTCTGCGGAGGGTGTAACTGTCATACAAGAAGCTATAAGTGTTCCCTACACTCTTGTGGAAGACTCCACCTATACCGCTATAGGTAGAGGGGAGATACCAGGAAAGTTTGCCACCATAAAAATGGGCGTCGCATTTGACTTCTTTAATGGCTATGTTTTTAATACCATATATCCTAACTTCTAGAGGCACGCTCCCAGATGGTAAGTGTAAGTAGCTCCACGATTTGGGGAGGTTTTGATGAGATAGTAACTCCTCCACCCCCTCCGGATATGTCATATACTCTTGTCCCCTTTACTTCTGTAGGAGAGCATACCTGGCAGGTGCCTGCTGGTGTCACCGAGGTAGATGTCCTGGTAGTTGCTGGAGGCGGAGGTGCAGAGAGGGGCGCAGCAGGTAACTATGTAGCGCCAGGAGGAGGTGGAGCTGGAGGTCTTATTGAGAGGTTAGGATACTCAGTAGTTCCAGGCGCATCTATAGCAGTTACAGTAGGAGCTGGGGGAGCTGCTGGTACTGGGCCTGTGATAGCAACCAATGGAGAGAACTCCTCCTTTGGTTCCTTAGTTGCAATTGGTGGAGGCAGAGCAGGTGCAGGTTCCACTATTAGGGTAGCTGATGACGGAGGCTCTGGAGGCGGTACAAGTTACTTCGGCTCTCCTGGTGAAGGAGTTCCCGGCCAGGGGAATGATGGCGCTGGGACTACTATTAATGTAAATGGTAGTAGGTCAGGCGGAGGAGGCGGTGCCGCTACTGCTGGAGTTCCAGGAGAAGGTGACAGAGGAGGTAATGGGGGCGAGGGTAAGTATATAGAGTGGGCTGCATCCTATGGGTATGGGGATATTGATGCCATTGGTACCTTCGCTGGAGGCGGGGCAGCAGGAGTATTTAACTCTATGAATAATGGACCTCTGCCTAGGGGAGGCAAGGGAGGCGGAGGTGATGGAGGATCTCCAGGTAACAACGGTAAGGATGCTCAGCCTAATACTGGAGGAGGCGGGGGAGGCGCAGGCACAAGCAGGGAAGCTACAGTAGACAGTATAGGAGGGAAAGGAGGCTCAGGAATAGTTCTTATAAGATACAGGAATCCAGCATAGACATGGCTAATACTTCACCTATAGTACCGAGGATGCAAGACATGAGCATTGAGTATAAATACTTCTCACAGAGAGAGCTTACCTGTAAGTGCGGTTGCGGGCGACAGGAGATGTCACCAGAATTTATGTATAAGATTGAGGCTATCAGAGAGAAGCTTGGCTTCCCATTTCCAGTGACATCAGCTTATAGGTGTCCGGAACATAATCAGAAGGTATCTAGCTCAGGGCCACATGGACCACACACTACAGGCAGAGCTATTGATATCTCAGTCAGAGGGGACAGGGCACATGCACTACTAGGTGCAGCTATGGAAGCTGGCTTCAGTGGTATTGGTGTATCCCAGAAAGGTTCCGCTAGATTCATTCACCTGGATGACCTTACTGACTCGCACCCCAGGCCTACTGTCTGGAGTTACTAAGAGAGGAGATAGGGAACACATGGCACAGATACCAGTAAGACTTACCACACAGGGCATGACATTCCCTATGCTCTCAGAGCAGTGTGGGCTGACAGTAGTAGATGGCAGGGGAGACCTCACATATGTCCCAGGAGTATCTACTGACGGAGATGTACCTGAAAACAGAGGGGTTCCAGGGATCCTATATGCAGAGAATGTAATGCCTTCCACTAATGGATGGCAGTCAGTATCATATACTGCTATGGTGCAATTTGCCTCAGAGCAGTATACATTCTATGACATACAGCTGGTACATGGTGCCTCTATTGCAAGTGGGAGTTCCAGACCTTCTGCCTCAGGCTTGCGTACCTATGTAGCTATGGCATATGTGGAAGCTACAGGTCAGACCTCTGTATTCTATCTCACCACAGGAGGAACATGGGCTAACCTCACACTGCAAGGTGCTGGTCCTATGATCGTAACAGGGCAGCCTCTTATCACCACTGCTCATGTGAATGGCTATACCTATCTCTGCATAGAGAATGTGGCATATGGTATAATCAATGTGGATACAGGTGTTCTTATCCCCAGGACATTTGCGGGGCTAGATATGCAGGCAGTTAAAGGGCTTGTCTCTGCCAATGGCCACCTTATAGCATTTACAATTAACTCCCTAGCCTGGTCCTCTACAGTAGATGTGGAGGACTTTGTTCCGTCTGATGTATCTGGAGCTGGCGGGGGCGGTGTACAGGAGGCAGCTGGGGATATCATAGTATGTAAGGCATCTCCTATTGGTTTCATTATATTCACTGACTCGAACTGTGTAGCTGCTATATACACCGGGAACAGTGCATACCCATTTGAGTATAAGGAAATACCATCTGCAGGAGGGATTGCCAGATCCGTTCACGTATCTGATGACACAATCTCAGGTTCTTACTATGCCATTACTTCTGCAGGTATACAGAAGATATCTCCTACGGGCGCGCAGACTGTCCTCACTAACATAGCTGACTTCCTGTCAGGGAAGGTTATCGAGACTTGGGATAACTCCGTAGGTCAGCTAGTAAGAACCACTCTCCCTGGGGACATGGGCAGGAAGATACAGACCATTGCGAATAGATACATTATCATATCTTATGCGCATAGTGACACCTATGTACATCAGTATGCTATTGTGGTAGATGCTATTCAGAATAGGCTGGGGAGGTTGAAGGTAGAGAATACCAGATTCTTCGAGCTAGGGCGCACAGAGGCATTCCCTAATCTAGACCCTAGAGCTACTCTTGGGGTGATGAATAAGAGGGGCGGGATATCTAGGATCAGATTCGACCTAGATTGTGCGCAGGCCGCAGGTGTTATGCTATTCGGAAGGATACAATATATGCACCAGCGACTTACTCAGATGCAGGAAGTTAAACTAGAAAGAACCTGCCCAGCCGGTAACTTCTCCCTAGGTATCATGGTATCTTATGATGGGACTAACTTCTCCCCGGTCTCTGTAGGTTATGTGAGACCCGAGGATACCGCGAAGTTCTCTAGGAGATATCTATTCTCAGCTGTGGGGGTGAATCATACACTTGTAGTGAGAGGCGCCTTTGATATAAACTCTATCTTAGTGAGCTTGAACCTTCACGGGATGACATCTAGCATGACATAGATACAGATATAGGTAGGAAGCATGTCATATTATTCGAGACTTAACTTACAGCTAGGTAGGATGCCTGTACTCCCTGATGAGTATGATGATCTATATCCTCTATTCCAGGAATTACATAATGCTATCCACATGCTTAATGCTAACGTGGATGCAACTGTAGGTGTCATATCTCCGCCAAAACCAGAGGCCCCACCTTCTCAGGGATTTACATTCCAGATGCGCAGCTTCTTTGCAGCAGTAGAGGAGACAGTGACAGAAGCAGGCAGTATCGTGCACTTGCCTAAAGAAGCTTCACAGTACAAGCTAGGTGCCACAGGCTATGTCACTGCTTCCACAGGGGGACATAGAGTGACAGGACCTTGGTGCCTAACTCTGGGGGATAGGAATGATGCGGGCGAGATGTTACTTGGTGTTCCTCCTGCTGTCTTAGCTCTAGATGGGGCCACACCAGTGGGAGCCATTGTCACCACCGCACATACTGGAGGCTTCTATATAGGACAGGAGGGCTCTAAATACTGGGCAGTAGGCCAGGTGATAAAAGAAGGATTCATACTTTTACAGCCTGGACTTTATATCTAATTTATTAACGAGGGATACAACATGGCATCACTTGACGAACTTACCGGACTTCTTAATGTAATACAAGGAGTTCAGGGAGGCAAGACAAAACAACGCACCCAGACACAGCTTAGTGACGAGGGGGTGGAAAGGCTACTGGCGGATATCTTGGCAGGCTCTGGGGGAGTTGCTGACATTGGATCCTCTGCTCGCAGCGCAGGTCTATATAATTCCACCACTGAAGACATGTTGCTAGGTGACTTGTATTCTAGAGCAGCTGTGCGTAGTGAGCTAGAGCGGGCACCTACTATTACAGAGGTGGAGACTCCAGGCGTAGGAGCAGAAAATGTAGTTGGCACTCTGGCTACTACCGCAGCACTTAGCTCCCTGATGAAAGGTGAGGTACCTTTTGCCGGAGCGTTAGGTAAGGCAGGCGATGTAGTTTCAGGGCTGCTTGGTGGAGGTGGTAGTACTGCTGCTAGTACTGCTGCTAGTGCTGCTGCCCCCATTGTAGAAAGCATTGGCCAGGTAGGTCTCTCAGGAGCAGGGAGTGCAGGAGGTGCAGTGGCTTCCGCTGTTCCTGAGGCTGCCTCCATTGTAGGTACGGATCTCTTAGCGGGCGGTGCCTCCTCTGCTGCTACTGCTGGAGGTGCAGGGCAGGTTGCAGGAGGTGCTCTCTCTAGAGCGGGTAACTTTGTAGGTGCCAATGCCATCCCACTTGGAGGCAGCTTCCTCTCTGGACTCATCGGAGGTAAGGACGCAGCTAAGGATCCTAAAGGTATCGCAATCAATGCTGCTATGGGAGCTATGGCTATGGGACCAGTTGGTCTGGTAGCTGCTCCGGTTGCTGCTCTGGTGGGCGGGCTTCTTAAAGATGGCGGACTTGGTATTGGATCTGAGCTGAAGCGCTCTGGCAGGAAAGTAGAGAAGACAATTAAGAGAGCAGGTCGCTCAATTGGTAAGGTATTCGGCTGGTAAGCCTGAGGAACTAACATGGCAACACTAGATGAGATTATCCGTATGTCTGCTGATCTCTCTTTACAGCAGGAAGCATACGCACAAGAGGTAGCTGCAGCAAGGACCTCTCAGGGGACCCTAGGCAAGAAGATAGCTGAGAACCAGAGGCAAGCAGCTGCTCTCACTGAGTCAGTGAATCTGAAGAGAGGTCTTGGGGAGTTGCAGGCGATACAGCTAGCTAGACAGGGTGCCTCTGCTATGGGCACTAATGCTGCTGATATCACTGAGATCATCACAGCTACCTCCTCTCAGTTGCGTGCAGACCTCATGGCATATCAAGCAGCTGAGACTAAGGTACAGGAGATTGAGGAGGGATCGAACTTACTGTCGAATCCAGGAGGCTGGCTTAAGGACTTACTTATAGGAGATGAGGCGAGGGCAACACGAGATGCTACTCTGCGCAGGCACCAGAATACTTCCGCTATGCTCTCTAATATGTATGCGCTCACAGATGCGAACACCAGGACTCAGCTATCACTTGCTGAGACTATGGATGCGGATACCATTAGGAAAGCAGCTGAGGCTGACCGGCTGGCAGCTGAAGCTATAGCAGCTGACTCTGAGATTAAAGCACTCTCATATAATATAGATGGAATTAATGCGCTCAGGGAATTAGGTCCCCAGGAATTTGCAAGGGAATCAGCCTTGTATAATATGGCAGTATCGGACGCTAGATTCGAGGCAAGTTATGCTCAACAGAAAGCACAGCTAGAGATACAGGAGAAGAATCTAGCCAGGCAGGAAGGTCAGGATGCAGCGTATCAATTCACTGCTGATAACATCAATACCGCACTTAGAGCGCAAGGTTTAGAGGAGTTCCCTGTCTCAGTAGTGCGGGAGTTCTATGGCACCAAGACTCCTGAAGGTGACCTGATGATGGAGTTGAATACACTAGGCCAAATGTCTAAGAATGCAGGTTCCGCTATCATTGGGACCTCTCCAGCTTCAGCATATAGCCTACTTAAGAGAACCGGCGGCAGGCTGCCAGGTAACACTGACCCAGTGCTAATTGATACCATGGATACCACATGGGCCAAGGTGCAGGCAGAGATGGCAGAGGCGGCTAACTTCGCACTGGATACCCAGTCCACTGCTAATGGATTCACCAGGAAGAACATAGGTGATCCAGGTACCCAGCAGGCAGTATTTAATTCCATCTTCTCTGGGGATATAGAAGCACAGGATAAGCAATTCGCTTCTCGTCCATTGAATCTAGACCTGATACATAAAGAGTATCCGGAGCTGGCCGCTACTCCTTTCGGGGAGACTGTGATTGCGCCTATAGTGCAGGCAGCAGGCAGGCCAGTATCTATGGTGGAATTGGGCAGGATAACAGCTGAGTCCTACGCAGCAGGGGAGCTTACCTCAGATGAAGCTACTGAAGGACTTGTGGCATATGCCTCTAGCCAATTCGCTCTATACAATGCGCTCTCAGGCAGATCCGCCATTGGAGTTAAGTTACTTGCAGGTGAGGGTGCTTCAGTCATACCATTGCCTTCAGGTAGATCAGACTTAGGTGCCACTGTTATGCAAAGAGTAGGCACAGGATTAGGACTGCCACTGGGACAAAACATCTGGGCACTTAACCCGAAACTCTCTGGCGTTAAGGAAGAGGTAGTACCAGTGGATATCACCTCGCCTACAGATGTGAATCACTTTCTTAATCGGTATAGGTCTAATGCTGTAGCTAGAAAGCTGAAGGAAGCTACTACTACAGGCAGAGCAACCCAGGAGTAACATATGAGATACGAAGATGCACCACTGTGGCTGAAGGCTGCAGACACCCATAACGTAGCAGCCCATGGAGAGAGTATGTTCTCTAATACCTTCGAATGGGTAGGAGAGAAGATCACCAATGCCCCTAAGGCAGCAGTGACTGCATCTATGTCTGCCGCTGCTAGCTTTGTAAATACTGGTATCGCATTCGCTAACCTGTTCCGTCCAGAGGAAGCACAAGCAGCCTATGCGGATGTAGGTGACTGGGCTGCTGCTCTGGACTCAGACCTAGGTAGATACTATGAGGAGAATAAGGGATTCGTAGATACTGTTGGCTTCATTGGAGGGAGCTTTATCCCAGGTCTAGGAGGTGTGAAGCTACTTGGAGCTGGACAAAAGATGCTGACAGCAGCTAGCGCAGGACAAGTAGGCACTAATATGTCAAGGGCTACAGGTCTCCTAGTGCCTCGAGGTCAGATCCAGGTACAGAGACATGCTGCAGAATTAGCTGCAAGGAATGAGACTTGGAAGGTATGGCAAGGTGGAGCACTCAAGTCTATCAGAGATGGCGCTCACCAGGGAATTCTAGAAGGTATTGCATTCGAAGGCATGGTGATGGTAACCATGAACCAGGCACCTATGTTTGATGATATGACTACAGGTGACATGATTAAGAACATGGGGATAGGTATCGCACTTGGAGGCGGACTGGGACTTGCAGTAGGTGCTGCCCATAGTTACTTCGGTGTGAATGCTCTGCTCCGGAATGCTGATGCCAGGAGACTTGCGCTCTCTGAGAAAGCTACCCCTCTCAGGGACGCACCTAATCTTGACTCCCTATCGGAGGGCGAGAAGACTCTAGGTTTCCGTCCCACACCTGAGGCAGATACCATTACTGCCGCAGCATATGATAGGCAGCAAGTAGCTAGGGAGGTAACTCCTGAAGATGTACTGGCTATGAAGCTGGCAGCTAAGGAGACAGGATATAGCATCTCACCTGAGGCAATAGCAGCTGAAGTTAAGTTCCTTAATACCCAGCGCGAGAGGAACCTAAGTAAGATAAATAATGATATCCGCAGAGGTATCAGAGGACTGGAGAAGTCACCTGCTGCTAAGAAGGATCTTTCCTTTGGTAACATGGTAGCTGATGTATTCCAGGGACTGGAAGACCAGGGAATGTATAATGCATTCAGTAGGATGCGCCAGTATGTAAGACCAGCAGAGGAGAGTGTATATGATAAGGCGGTTAAGCAATATGCTAAGGAAGCTAAGATATCTAGGGAAGCGGCTGCTACTGCTCTTGGTCCGGATACCAGTAAGTATATTCGCCTACATAGTGGCAGATTTGGGGATGTATTAGAGGAGCTTCCTGCTAACAGCTTGAGGCTGGCTGATCAGATGGTGCCAGGTGAGATTGCATCTGCTGTGAAGAAAGCTGGCTTCACTCACAAGAAGTCAGTACCAGTTATAGGAAAGACAAAGACAGGTAAGCTGGCTGATCTCTCCCAGGCTACTATTAACAAGGCTGAGGCCAGGTGGATATGGGCACGAGGTCTTAAGGAGACAGCTAAGATCGCAACTGCTATTGATGCGCATGATCTCCCATTGCTCAAGGTAGCTATAGATCGAGGCGTAGGCGAGGTGTTAGTTAAGCTGCCTAATGGCGAGCTGGTATCATATAAGAGTTCCGCTGAATTAGTTGAGAGATACAAGCGCTCTCAGATGGAGCTGCTAAATGAGATGACTGAAGCTGGGGCTAACCCCTATCAGATAGAGATAGTGACTGACCTGAGAGCAGATTATGTACAAGGTGCCCCCAGGAAGTCTCCCTCTGATCCTACTAACTTCTCAGCCCAGGAGTCCTATGCCTCAGAGATTAATGAGTTCCTAGGTAGCACACTGTCTCCAGCTGAGTTGCATAACTACCCTCGCTTTATGAAGGCAAGCTATGCCCAGGAGATAGCTGACGGTGAAGGGAATGTTCTGCGAGGTATGCAGGCAATTAAGTATGCGCAGCATGTATATCAGGAAGCAGCAGATAGGGCAGTAGCAGCAGTACTCCCAGCAGGTTCAGATGCTCTTATCCCATATACTGAAGAGAGCCTACGTAGGATGTGGCGAGGCGGATCTGGGCAGAGTTTCATTGGTAACGCTGGTGGGCAGTATGGCTCCTTTGAAGCTATTACTTCTGCTAATGCCACAGTGGTAGCGAAGTTGGAAAGGGAATTCATAGGGGATTTGAAAGGTAGACTGGAGGGCGCCTCACAGCTGTTGCTAAGTGACTCCACCACTGCTATCAGATTCTCCACAATCAATGAGATAATTTCGGGGCAGGTTGAGAAGTTCGTACTCTCAGCTGATGGTACCAATCTTATCCCAAGGAAGTTGCGAGACTGGGAGCAGGCAATAGAAGCAGGAGAGAATGTACCAGCACCTAAATTGCATCCCGGTACCCCAGATAGTATCCCGCTAGAGGATGACAATATCCGCAGAGTTGTCCGGGATCATATAGCAGCTACAGCTAAGAGGGATAGCGGCTTCAATACCATATACGCAGCCCAGGGCAATGAGTCACTTCGGTATTCAGATACATTCTACCCAGTGAGACAGGACCCTAGGCAATTCAAGCATGTGGCATTTGTGGTTGATCCTACTATCTCAGGTGTGGGACATAAGCGCATGGTGCTTGCAAGGAACTCAGATGAGCTAGAGCAGCAGCTATCACTGGTACCTAAGGAATATAAGGTAGTCAGGACCACAGACTCTAAAGACTTCCATGATGCAGTAGGTGACTGGAATTATGACAAGAGCCTGCACGAGAATTACCTAGATACTGATCTCACCTCTAGAGGCGTGCGCTCTAACTTCTTCCCTATGACAGATCCACAGCTGATAGCTGATACCTTTATGCAGCACCATATCAGACAGGAGACATCACTATTCAAGGAGAGTATCAAGACAAAGTTTGCTCCAGCTATCCAGGAGATGGAGAGAAGAGGTGCTCTCTATGCAGGTACCCATGAGTCCGCTACAGATCACATATCTAAGCTAGAGGTATCTTCCAGAAAGAATCCTTACATGGCACAGGTGAAGTCACTTCTTAACCAGAGCAGAGTAGAGGACATCCCCCAGTGGTGGCTCACTACTCAGCAGAGTGTGGATCGTGCTATCTCCAGTGTGTGGAATAGAGCTACTGATGTATTCCGGGAAAGTAAGCTCACCACACAGGATAAGATAGATCAAGCCAATGCTATATTCGAGGAGGCAGGATTTAAGACAGCCTACTGGGGAGCAGCTGAGCAAATCCTAGCGAATACCAGACTGCCTACAGGTGTAGTGTCTAACTTCCTCAGGACATCTAACGCATTCCTGGCGAACACTGTGCTCAGATGGGATCCATTCAATGCGCTTAATAACATCCTAGGTAACCAGGTGATGATGGTACCTGAGATGCAGAAGCTCATACAGGGGATCAGGCAGGGTAGTGCGGAGGGAGCTGGTGATCTTGCCAAACTTGCGGACATAGTTGTGCCAGGCTCAGAGGGTGCATCAATCCTGGCGCCCCAGAAGCTTATAGCTAAAGCCTACAAGGATCTATATGGGGAAGGTAATGAGGCAGTATGGAGGGAGCTTCGGGACCATGGTATTATCCCTGATCTAATGGACCAGCACAGGCAAGGCATGGACCAGCTTGTACTCAGAGGAACTGAGACAGTTAAGGATATGAACTCCAAGACTGAGAAGCTAAAGGGGACGCTAAAGGAGTGGGGAAATACATTAGCTAAGGCCACAGGGAATGAGATAGCTGAGAGAGTTAACAGGGCAGCATCTGCAATGGTGATGAAGAACATCACAGATCTGGCAGTAAGAGAGGGGATACTAGATCAGAAGGAAGCGTGGGCTTATATTAATATGTTTGTAAACAGGGTGAATGGTACAGTCCGTGCAGCTGAGAGACCACTTATGTTCCAAGGTCCTATTGGTCAGGCTATGGGCTTGTTCCAAAGCTACCAGATGAACATGATGCAGCAAGCATTCCGGCACATAGGCGAGGGCAGGGGTAAGACACTTGCTCTCATGGCAGGTATGCAGACCAGTATCTATGGAGCTAATACCCTACCTGGCTTTGATCTAATTAACCACTCTCTTATAGGAACAGCAGCAGGTAACCCTGCGCACCAGGATCTACATTCCTTGTCCTACTCTATCTTTGGGGAGACTGGCGCTAACTGGCTGATGTATGGGGCGCCTAGTAACATTCTCAATGCCTCTCTATACACTAGAGGTAACACCAATCCTAGGGTATGGCATGTGGTTCCTAATCCCACTAATCCATCTGAGATACCTGCTATCTCTGCATACGCTCAGGCAATAGGCTCGATACGGCAGGCGACTAGTGCTGTAGCTGAAGGTGCTCCAATCTGGGAATCATTTCTCTCAGGTGTAGAGCATCTAGGACTATCTAGGCCATTGGCAGGTCTAGCTGCATCTGCTAGGGCTTTCAGTTCGCCTACTCTCACAGCGCATACCACTCAGAGAAGTGGGAACTTTCTGTATGAGAATGACTTACTCTCACTCACTACGCTGACAAGACTGGCTGGAGCTAAGCCCCTAGATGAGGCAAGGATGCAGAATATGTATTTCTCCTCCCAGGCATATGATACCTATGACAGGGAGCAGAGGAATAAGTTAGGGGTAGCAGTCAGAGCTAGTATTAGATCAGGAGGTGTGCCTAGTAACGAAGCTATCGCTGATTTCGCTGCGGCTTATGCTGGGAAAGGTGGGAGTCAGACGGGATTCAATAGTTACTTTATGAACCAGTATAGGAATGCTACACAGTCACAAGCTGACCAGTTGGCTTCCCGTCTGACTACTCCAGGGGGACGAAGGATGCAATACCTGCTGGGGGGAAGTGAGAGCTTGGATGAGCTACAGTGATGTAACCGTCCACAACTATCATCGCGGGATGAGGTAATGGAATACCTCCTTTGCGTGGGCTGCTAGTATTGCACTAGTGGCCCGCGCTTTTTTATGAGCCGCTCCCGGAGAACATCACACAGCTTAGCTATGTCTGCCTCGGAATACATGCCATCCAGAACTACATCAACATACGCAGCAATTGTACCTACTGATTCAGAGAAGCTCTTAGTGTACTCCAGTGCAGATAGTAGCTGAGGGTGCTGCAGGATCTCTAGCTGTAATGCTTGCAGTTCCTCTGGGACCATCTGAATGTTAGCGGCTGTCCCCTTATGTTCCTCTGGCAGCTTGGTAGGGACTGCATCGTCGCCATCGAACATCTTGGTGATTTCATCGTGTATGCTCATAGGTGCTCCTTGATAAGTTTCTTAATGACTGCTATTTGCTTGTCACTGCATTTATACTCTGGGCCGCGTGATAGCATAGAGTCTACGAAGTCTGTGGACCAGCCATCTAATACGCCAGAGTCCGCCAGCTTGCCTAGCTCTTCATAGTAGTCGCCGGCTGTTACCTTTCTGGCAGAAGTGGCAGCCACAGGAGGCGCTTGCTTAGCTGACTTAAGTCCACCAGCTTCTGTGGCCGCATACTCCTCATACTCCTCATAAGCAGAGGCAGCATCTGCTCTCTCTCCATATAAGAATCCCATAGCTAGTCTCCCAAGTAATTAACCTCTGGCGTATTGTAACTTAGTCCTTTCAGTATCTCCTCCAAAACTAGGAACTGGTGCACAGCATCTGATAGTGCCCCATGCTTGTTTTCGTTACGGGGGACCTTCCGCATTGCAGCAGGGAACAAGTCTCTCAGTGTCCTGTAGTCTGCCACATTAGAATACTTCCAGGGCAGCTTGTGGACTCCACGAGAAGGTGATAGCAGGTGCTCAAGTTTCGGGATGTCGAAGTCAGTACCACAGCACCAGATCTTAAGCTCGTACTGTCCTCCCTCCTTAGCCTGCTCTAGGAAGTCAACCAGCTTGCCTGCCATGGATTGTGGCGTTTCTTCCGAGCGGAAGTATTCGTCTAGGTTAGCTCTGTTATTTTGTTTGTGCCAGGCTATTGTCTTGGGGTCTATGTGGAATTCGCGGTGCTGTACGGAGTATTGTCTTGGAGATACTGAGCACTCAAACATACAAGCTAGACCACTGGCATCTCTGTATACGGCACCTACATCTACGATAGCTGCATCGGGACACAGAGATAGTGTCTCAGTATCAATCATTACGTTTCGTATTATAGTCATGCCAGTTTCTCCTGCTCTTTTCCTACGTGTTGTATAAGCGCGTCGCTGTACCACTTAGCTTTCCCTAAGTCCTGCAATCCCCCCTTATGCTCAAAGCGCCAGAGGTACTTAATTACATTACCTTTAAGGTAGCCAGTGAATTGCTCTGGAGTCATGGATGCCTGGATAGCATCTATGCACTCGATCCCGCCTTGCCTGTAGTGGCTAGGTGCCTGTATCTCCTCATCTTCCACTACCTTATCTAGCCCGCATCGTCTGCTATTCGCCATGTATCTCTTCCTCTGTTAAGTATCTGTAGTCGACAAGTTCATCGTACCTTATATCCAGCGGCTTCTTCACTGGGAGGAATCCACCTTCTACTGATTGGATCTTCTCTGCTGCCAAGAGATTCCTAATAACATCTCCTAGCTGCGATAGATCCGTCAGTTCAGTTGCCATTATCTTCCACATGTCCTCATGTGTAATTATGCCTGGCCAATTCTCTATGTGGTACAGAGCCTTGTGAGATGCCGCAGAGTTTCTGGATCTACCATACTCCCCGAAAGCTTTCGGCATGTAATGCTCTGTATGCGTCAGTATCGTATTCGCATGTGTTACATCCTTTGCCTCTATCACTGTCGACAGCCTGGCACATGCACATACTATCATAAGTTTCGTTAGGTGATTAAGTCTCCTATTACTGTAGTGGGAGAACCTCTCATCTTGAATAGGTTCCCATGTTCTGTACACCTTATCTACCAGACGCATAGCATCAGGAGAGAAAGTCATCTTACCTTTGCAGCTTTCTTTCATACGATACAGATGTAGAATTAAAGCTGCCTCGTCCTTCTCTTCTAGTCCAGCGGGCCAAGTAATCCTTTTCCTTGTCGGCTCTGCATATACTGCCACCAAGCGGGAGAAGAATCCCTGCCCTGTAACTTCTGGAGGGAAAGTGTTGGCGAAGGTGGTCTGGGTGTTCCCGCCAAGGATAGATATGTAAGGATTATCCAGAACCACGCTCTGCCCATTCTTAATCTTGCTTTCATATATACCCTCGTAGTCCCACAGAACTCCCAGCAGCGAGACAAAGTCAAGTATGTTATTGCCAAAGAAATCATTGAACTCGTCCGCTGCAATGAAACATTCTACTGCCTCACCTCCTGGAGAACTAAGTGGCGCATCCAGCAAGTCCTCAATACTATCATGTGTCTGCAAGTCCTCTCCCGCCAGGTCAAGTAAGAACTTCTCTTTCGTAGTCTTCTCGGCTGCGAAGGAAGTATAGCCTGCTTTCTTAAATAGCTTCTTGACTTTCTTAATTGCGGTTGACTTCTTTGTGCCTGGTGCCCCTAGTAGCATCACATACATATTGGGGAATACTTGGAAGTCACCGTGCTTCAGCCATACCTCTCTCCCAAGCCAGGCACCTAGCGCAGTTAGCAGTGCCCAACGAGAAAAGAATTGTGGTACCTCTGTCTCCTTTGTTGTCTCCAAATAGTGTGAAAATATATCATACGGGACTGTTCTCTCATATGTATCTGTTCTCTCATTAGTCATCTCCATGCCAAGTTTGCCCTTTCTTCGTCAGATCCACAGGAACTACCAGTGTCCGTTCTACCCCTGCGCAATCTGTAACAGGTACAGGAAAAGTCATAAGCTCCTTCACCTTCAGCGCTAAATCATCCCTCCCTTTCCTGAGTTGAAAGAGGATGCTATCGTGAATTTGTGCAAGTAACTTAAAGTCTGGGTCAAATGCCAGCGTCTTAAACACAGCCATGAATGCCTTGTCCAGGATCATAGCATTCATTGACTGCGTAACATGCGCTACATATGCATTTAGTGCTACCTTACTCTCTGTCGGATCACCAAAGCAGTATCTTGTCCAGCCTGTATCACCTACTAACTTATTTGTTGTCTTAACTTGTTTCTTAATATGCGCGTAGTATCTTGTCTTAACTGTCGGGAAAGCTCTCTCGTATGCAAATAGCAAGTGTTTGCATACATCCAGCGGGGAGATGTTAGAGGGGAGACCTAGCAGCCGGGCAGCTTCACGTACTGCCTTTGATCCCATAGTCTCTAGAAGAACTCTTGCTCCCATGTTATAGTTAGCGCCATGGTTAATTCTCTTGCCCAGCTGGCGAATATCTTTCCTTAGTACCTTACCACTTTCTTCGTCATATATCTCTTCATACTGGAGACCAAAGAACATAGCTGCCTTATAGCTGTGACTATCTACTCCTCGGTTAAATATATCCAGGAGGTTCTTGTCCCCTGACTTATACGCGACGCCTCTATCTTCCGCTTGTGAGTAGTCGGCTTCCCAGATTTCAAATCCTGGATCTGCTACCAGTGTTCCCTTAACACTAGGTCCAGCAGGTATGTTCTGCACCTGCAATCCGCACCAGAAGTGGTGTTGCTTAGATGCGTATCTGCCAGTATCAGTACCGTGCGGATTAAGCGCAAACAACACCCTTCCTTTAAACTCACTGGCATCTTCTCCTGTCTTGAGATAGGTAGAGGATAACTTCCTCTCTTCTCGGTATTCGAGTATCTTATCTACAAACCAGCCAATCAGTGGGTGAGTAGTAGCTGCCTCGACAAGAGTTTTCTCGTCTGAGCTTTCTGCTTTCTTGTATCCCAATACATGCAGTAACTTCTTTACCTGCACTGGCGAAGAGGGATTGAAACCTGGCTTGCCTACTGCTGTCTGCAATGATGTAAGTAATGCGCTCTGTTTCTTCTCTGCCTCTGCTGCTGCCAGTGCCAGTGCCTCAGGATCTCTCTTTATCCCACGCAGCTCACACATGATAGCTGGAGCAACTTGCGGGAACTTATGCTTGTAATTCGCCAGTGCCCAGTCCGGCGCTTCTAGTAGCCAAGCAATCGCAGACTCAGCAGTAGCCCAGCAGTCGAGAGCATTATATTTATAATATTCCATAGTATCATTCGTATCAGCGAGGTCTTTCCAGTACATTGAATTTCGTACCAGTAATGCCGATACCGACGCCAGGTCTTTAGGTAACTCACTGTACCAGCAATGGAGCATATTAACGGTATCATACATATAGCCCCAAACAGGACAGCCGTAACGGAGGAGATAGTTAATGTCGTACTTTCCATTCTGGAATACCTTTGGTATCTGTAGCCAACAAAGCTCCCGCATCCAGTACACTGCTTGCATTGAATCTATCGGGAACACGTATGTCTGGGAAGTATTAGTAGCTAGGTCCAGCCCGCAGAATCCTATGCAGCGGATGGCAGCATTCTTACGCACTGTCTCAATGTCAACGCCAATGATAGTGCTGCGCTCCAGCCAGTTCTTCGCCTCTGCATATATCTCTGGCGAATCCACTACCTTCCAGTCGAAGCTACTTTCTTGTCTCCAGCGATGCGGAGCTACTATTTTACTGATATATCTTGCTGCAAGGAAGTAGCCGAAAGGGACTGTTCGCAACTGCTTCAGTGGGTGTATGATGAGAAATTCTATCCCATCGAAGGGAATTATAGACCCTGCATAGTTATCAATGCTTGGCTTGGATCTGCCCTGTGTAGGCGGCAGAAGTTTTAATAGCAGGTCAAGTCGGGAAGTAACTATGTGACGCACGCCTGCTTTCTTCAGTGGCGCAGTCAACTCAGTGAGAGTGGAAGCCCCGCCAGTATATACCCTAGTAGCTACCCCTTTAAAAGCAGGGGACAGGCGAGAGAGGTACGGCTTGTCCTCGTTTGTGATAGCTACTACAACTACTGCGGGAGGTTGAGGTTTCTGGCGGGGAGGTGTCATAGTTACATAGACTCCTGTGCATTCTGGACAAATTGGGCGAGGGCAATGTAGTCACGCTTACGCATGTTACGCAATGTCTCTACCTCTTTTCGCAGCTCGTAGGCCTCTCTTCTTGCAGAGTCCAGCTCTGTCTCCATCTCAGTATCCCTGTCGACAAGCTCTTTAATCTGGAGAACGCAACTCTCGATACTTCCATGCGAGTTTAGGGCCTCCACAATACCAAGTGCAGCTACTCTACTATTGCCAGTAAGTCTCTTCGGTAGCTTGATTGTATCTTCTCCCTGATTCACAACTATCCAGCAGTCCTTTGTTTCCCGTAGCCAGTATCTATTCCAGGCTCTGGCACTTGTCTGATCTGTATCCATACGCATATCTCCTAGAGGGACTTGTACTTTCGGGCTATCTTTCTTACTCTGCATATCGCTCATATCAGTATCTCCTACATAGCTAACTAGAAAATGACAAAGGCCAAGGGCTGCAAGTGCTATCACACCGACAACTGCCTTGGCCTCGTCAATTACTCTACGCTCTCACTTACTTCTGCTAACTCACTCAGGCCATACCACTGCCTTGATAGAGTTAAACTTCTGGTCAGGATCTTTCTTGTTCGCCCTTACCTTCAAGGTAGCAATGATCTCAGCACCTTCGGAGTTCTCCATAATTTCCCTAGGCTTCTCACCTCCTACGTACTCTTTGAAGAACGTCATCTGCTCCTTGAATTGCCCCTGGCCCACAGTGTTAGGTTCACCGTCATCCCTGGTAAGAATGTAAGCGATGTCACAAGACTTACCTGCTTCCGGAGGAGTGGCAGTAGAGGAGGCAAGTTCCAGAACTTCCAGTACAGTCAGCTTCTGGATAACAGCGGGCTTACCGTTGATTTCTTTTGTCTCCCAGCTGTTAGCGAGGCGATAGCTACCTTCAGGCAGAGGCTCGAACGCTTCCAGGTCGGCAAGGTTGTCAATGGTATCGTCAAGAAGATCAAAGTTAACTTCACTCATGATATATACTCTCTTTGGTTGATGTTACTGGATTGATGTTACTGGATTGATGTTACTAGTGTTACTAGTGTTACTGGTCTTACTGTGCCCAGTCTATTCGGCAGTACCCCACTGGGCTAGGGCGCTGCACAAGTTACTATATAAATAACCTGCCTGCCTTATTTCTTTTCAAGTCCTGCCCCTGGTTCTACTGCCCCTGGCACAGCCTTCACAAACTTACCGTCTACCATAGTACCTTTCCGGTCCTTAATGTCCCCCCAGGCTTTAGCAAGGCACTGTTCTACGGTGAGACCAGAGAGACGTACAGCTTGGATGATACAGACAAGCATATCACCGTAGTCATCTGCTAGTTGTTCTCTAATGGAATTGACAAGCGCGTCTTTACTTCCTTCGTGGAAAGGAGAGATCAGACAATACAACTTATTAAGCGTACCTACACATTCAGCAGTTTCCTCCAGCAGTTTCGATACTTGCGCCAGTGCCGTAGCTCCACCTTCTGCTGTGATGTTACGAGCTAGGCCCCACTGGTTTATCTTATGGATATATGCACCTAGTACGTGCAGCCCTACTGTCTCTCTTGGTTCCTGTTCTCCTATCATGCCAGTTTCCTCTTCTCTGCAAGTTTCATTGCCTCTTCGTCTAACTCAAAGACTTCATTCTCCAGGCACCAGGTAATGTAACTCCCGTCATCATGTATCACATCCTCTACCATCTCACCTTTATGCTTTCCAAAGGGAAAGGTATCCTGCACCCCTAGGATTTTCATGCTGCTACTCCTCTTCGCATTCTTCATCATAGCTGGCTATATCCTCTTCTTGGGCACCTAAGAAATCTAACACATGTCTCTTATCTGCAGAGGGAAAACCATCAGTAGCGCCCCATCCAGCCCGCGCAGCACAGATAAGAATCTCCATCTGCGCTTTAGACATAGACCAGTGGCTGCCCATTTCGTTATCAATCTCGGTAATCATCTAAACACCTCTAGTAGTTTCGGTTCTTTGCTTTCTTCCAGTTTCTTGCCTGCCCTGCTTCCAGTCAGAACATTGTTCTTATACAAGGTAGACGATGCGAACTTATGCGTCTTATTTACTACCTCACAGTAGATAACTTCCCCAAAGTATTTCGCGCTGTTCCTAGAGAAGTTCCTGGTTCCGGCAGTCGGCACTAGCTTCTCCTTCCCATCATTCATCTCTACTGCGTTCTCATGCGAGATACACACTACATTGAATGGTGCGTTCTGCACATAGGAAAGGAATGTATCCAGCACCTTGCCCAGGTTTCCCCAGTCATCATAGTTCAGCTTGTAATCATCTGGCTTATTCCTGGTGATATTGGCAATCGCACTGTTAGTCAGCTGTGTAAGAGAGTCAAACACTACAACATCGTTCGTGCCCAGCTCTCGCAGACATACGCGAGTTACTTCCTTCCCTGGCTTAGGTGTTTTTGTCTTAATATCTACGCAGTTCGGGCAGCCTACCTTACCATGCTCTTCACAGATAACTACTTCATCGCCTCTAATCACCTTGAGGCAAGTCTCGATAGCAATAGGGTAACCTCTGGTATCAGGTATCTTAACTGCCTCAATGCGAGACTGCCATTCTACAGGCATCTTAAATAGTGTATCAATGCCATTCTCCAGGTCGAACCAAATAAGGTTCATCTCTTCTGCAAGCCTGCCTACCAGCTCAGTCTTACCTGATTTCGGTGGGCCATATACCAGGACTCGCTTTGTCTTGTCCGCTTCCATTGTATTTAACTTTGCCATACCTTACTTCTCCTCGCCATCTATATCAGTAAGCAACTCACTTCTAATATCTGTCCACGCTTTCTTGCCGTTTGCATATATCTTTGCAGCAGTGGCCTCAACTCGCAAGGGAACAACAGTAGCTGCCCCTTTAATTCTGGAGAACTGCCCGTCAGTAACTCGCACTGCATTCATGGGGAAGTCAGAGCCTGCATGAATAACCTGCTCCACCTTCATCCACACTCCGTAACTATGCGGAGCCTTAAACCAGTCTCCAGGCAGCAAGGTCTCAAACAAGGTACGGAACTCTGCAAGGTCTTCTATCTCAACTCTGCATCTCATATCAAATCCTCTACCTTAACTTCGATATCGTACTCAGTATCTTCCGCCACATGGCTCTCTCTCAGAGGCTTCATTAGATTCCTGGTATCGAACTGGCATATGTCCATGTATTCGCAGGCTCTACCAAAGTCTGTGCAACTTTCGCCTCTCATTGGCCAGATACCATAGTTGCCTTCCTGCTCTACCAGTGTCTCCACTGTCTGCACGTCCCAGAGTAAGTCTCGCACCCAGAGTGAGCGCATATGATAGGTCTTCTGGAATGGGAAGTCTTCGTAGCGCATTAGCTTTGTCATGTAGATATTATATAATACCTCATACGCAGACAGTTCCCCTTCCAGTGCATCTAGTACTACGCTGTAACCTAGTGCCTGTGCTGAATTCTTATACTGGTAATGGTTCACCCAAGTACCAGAGGAAGTCTTATTCTCAAGAACTACTAATTCGCCAGTAGCTCGGTGACGCAGCACAGCATCCAGGTAACCACGGTATGTATGTGTGCCATACCTTCCTGGTATCTCTACCCTAAATGATAGCTCCACAGCAGGCTTATCTTTCCACCTTGCTATGTCATACTCTTCCAGGTAGCCGCTCTCCATGCGATCCCGGAACATCTGTATAGCATGTACTGCCAGTGCGAATGATTTCTTTTGCTTGTCGTTCTCTGCAAGGTAGTCTACGTCCCACTGTAGAAACATACCTAGCATCACCTGGTTCCAAGCTGTCCCTGACACTAGCTCTGCGATACCATAGCCAACTGCGTGGCCGAAAGCAAATGTGATGTTAGTTGAAATGTCCTCTGACTTCTCAGTAGATAGACACTTGAGCTGAAATTTGCGCGGGCACTTATGCAGCAGCATTCCAGTACTGTAAGAGGAGCGCAGATACCGCGGATCTATCTCACCCTCCCGCAATTCTAGCAAGGGGATCTTATCTTCCTCACTTGCGCTAGGGAGAAAGTCATCTCCTAGTACGCTGTCAAGTAGATCAGAATTAAATTCAGTTTCTTTCATATCACAATCCTCGGCTAATGTGACTACTTAGTCTCTACTATTAAACACATCTCTCAATAACCCTACCGCACTTGCAAAACCAAACTCAATCCAACTTCTATGAATATCTAACTCCCTTTCTATTCTCTGTATCTCGTACCCAGGTTTCCAGTTACGTTTGCCCTGGCATCGCTGGCAGTGCTGTCTCAGATTGTATCCGGTCCAAGCTATTACCTGCCCGCAAGTACATACGTCTGGGCCAGCTATCTCCGTACAATACTCCCTATATATTCCAGGCTTCAAACACAGCTTATACAATGCGAACCCGCCTTCCATATAGTTCCGGTACAGCTCCTTTCTCAGTCTCAGATAGTATGCAGATACCACTACTATGTCCGCTGCCTTATCTTGTGAGGTGAAGTCTAGCTTGGGACGCAAGGTGACGCATGGGCTGGGACTAGAGATCGGCTGCTGAGATTGGCGCTTTTTTAGCTCTGCTAGTCGCTGACTTAGCTTTGATTGGAGCGATTTCGATGCCTGCATGGGCTTCTAGTCCTCTGACAATAACTGCTATCTCCTCCTCAGAAAGTAACGTGACAATATCAGGATCAGATCTCAGTGAGTTATGGATATCCCGGAGTATGATAGGGAAATTCGGCAAGGCTGTTTCTAATGCCTCTTCTAGTTCCGCCATCTTCTCTTTAACTCGCTGGTATTCGTATGATCCTTTCTCCACACTTACACCTGTATTCATTTCAATTCACCCTGCTCTTGTCTACGTTTCCAGATAACAGAATACAACTCAGAATATCTGTCCCAATTTTCCAGTAATACATTCTGCAACTCCTCTATTCGCTCTAGCAGTTCTAGTTCATGAGGGAAAAGTACAGCCCTTTGGCTACCATTAATACTAAATCCTTTTATTCTTGCTTTCACCCAGTTACGCGCACTAGCTTTCTTTTGCAATATACTTCTTTCTACATTCATATCTATGTACTCCGCTCTCTACCTTACCTTACTTAGCTTTTGGCTGAGGGGACTTCTTGCAAGTAGGTACCTTTAGACCTAGGCTCTCTGAGTCAGTGTCCCATGCAAGCAGTGCATCCATAAGAAAGTTCCTTGCAAGTGATACTTGTGCCCGTGCCGCTGCCCCTGCCCCTAGTTGCTCCCCCAGTTGTTCCTCAATCACTTGTAGATTAGGCAACATCCCCTGGAGCATCTTCTTTGCCCAGTTACGATCCACTGCCATTTGCTGTTTCTTACTCCGACGTGGCTTCTTTTCTACTGTAGTACTCATACTCTATATCCTCTTGGTCCAGTAAACTTAGCTGATACTCTATCAACATATTCCAGCCGTAGTAACAGCAAGTCATTGATAGAGTTAAAGGCGATGTAGAAACTACGGCCCTCCTCAACGCATTTAAGTCTAGCAACGGTGTCTCTCATACTTTCCCTTCTAAGTCCGCGCATAATTGTAGCGTGCGTGCTTTCTGGAGCTTGCAACTGTATGTATTTCTCTTTCTTTAGATCAGTCCACAATGCTTCGTACTTACTCATAGCTACAATCTATTTCCTGCATCCCAGACACGAAGAAAGCCGGGGCTTTTACACCCCAGCCTCCTACTATGCTCTCTGTGCTTCTTTCTCTGCTATTACAGAGCGTCAGCAGTGATCTTGATGGAGAGCAGTTCTTCCAGCTTGGAAGCTGCCCAGTTAATTACTTTCTCATGCTCCAGCAGTACCTCGGCAGGTGCATTGTCAGCAAATACTCCCAGCTGTTCTTGCAGGATAGCCAGTACTGTGTTGTCGCCAGCGGCGCGCTTGAAGCGTTCCACGTAGAGAGCAGCAGCAGCTTGGATACGAGATACTTCCTTGCCAGTGATACCAGGCATGAGAGAGATGTAGCTTTTCGCGAAGTTCTCCAGATCTTCCTTCGACAGTACGTTCCGGTCTGCCTTGGGAATGGAAGCAATAAACTCCAGAGATACTTTACCTTCTGCTACCAGTGCTTCCAGAGTCTCTTGCGAGAATTCCAGGTCTGCATCCACGAAGCTACGAACATGGGAAGCAAGTACGCTATGTACTGCATCCATGATAAGATCCACAACTGCGCGATTGTCACCTTGCAGGTAAGAAACTACGCCCTCAATAGAAGGAGCATCGTATTCTACTGATACAGATGGACGCTTGTAGCCATCTTTGGTACGGAAGTGGAAGTCGGAGGACACGCGGGTAGTAAGTTCGTTGTTTTGTTCAGACATTGCTAGTTACCTATGGTTGGTTACAGTTAAGGGTGAATCGGTCAACAGGGCGGTCGCCCCATCGAATTGTCATATTAAGGCAATCCGTAGCCGGTGTCAAGGCCATAATTTGCAGCTAGTTTCCGACTCCTGCTAGTTACGTATACGATGGATCTGGTGACGCATGGGACGCAGCAGTTTCTGGTACTAGCAGCCAGGGTTTGGCAGGCAGCTCGCCTTTCCCGGTTCTGCCAGATAGCTTCACCTGCTTATCAAAGTTAGCTATCTTCTCCTCAATGGTTGTCCCCAGTACACGTTGAGAAGTAACTCCTTTAAGGAATAGGTTAGGCTCACATATGATATATAACTCCCTAGCTGCACGAGTGATAGCAGTGTATATTAGTTCCCTATACAACATGTTACTTTGCGATCCGTGAGTTATGAATAGCACCCGGTTATACTCGCTACCTTGGCTCTTATGTACTGTGATAGCATATCCTAGCTCCAGCGCATTTATGTCTCCAGAGGAAGTAAGCTCTACTGTGCTATCTGTATCTGCCACATATAAGGTAATCTTATGTGACGCCTCTTGTGATACTTTCTCTTCCTCATCAGTATGTGACGCAAAGTGAGCAAGCATCGCATCCACGCTATCCAGGGATGCCATCCCAGAGTGCTTACCTGTTAGCATAGCAGCTTGCATTCTCTTCTCTGGATCTGATTCAATGCCATCGTAGTCCATAGTATCAGAAGGCGGTCTAGGTGTCTTTCCATAGTATGCGCCATTAGTGACAATGCTTTCTATATATGCCTCTGACTTCTGGTATAGCACCTTGTCTCCTACGCGAAGATACTTCTTTCTCACACCTGAGAATATCTCCCATACTTGCTTCTTTTCTGGCACTGTTTCCTTCTTAGCTAGGTGGGAAGCTACAGCAGTGTTCATAGCAACAGTGCCAAATCCCTTATTGTATGGAGTAAGTATCACATCCATCATGGGATCGTATCCACCTTGGTCTATAAGCTCAGTAAGAAACATCTGTATTACCTTGGTGGCACCTGCATCAGACAGCTTCTTCTTCCATGGTTTGATTGTTACCTTACCTTTGCTTGAGTCCTTATTAAATTCATCAAACCTAGTAGCAGGTATCTGCTTCCCTTGTCGTATGTGTGTAGCAAGTGAGATAATAGGTGACTCCAATGCTTGCCTGTATACATGCGTCAGCTCTATTACTGGCGCCCCTAGCTGCATTGCCCAGATAAAGATGCTCTTTCCAAATACTGGAGGTAGCTGGTGGATATCGCCTACTATCACCACTTGTACGTTATGCGCCACAGCATCTGCTGCAAGGTTCCACATGTCCACGGATACCATTGTAGCTTCATCTATGATAAGTACATTGAATGCTGGCAGTGGGTTACCTGCGTGCCTGGTATGTGTGAATCGCATGGTAGTTTTGGACGCGCCAGTTTCCGGATCGTATACTTCATAGAATTCTGGCTGGTATTCTAGCAACTTATGCAAGGTGATACAGTTCCCATGCAGGTCAGCAGGCAATACTTTCTTCATATTGTTTACTGCCTTATTTGTGAAGCTGACGCATACGATACCTGGTGCTCCCTTCGCTAGGTGCTTGTGGTCAGTAACTCCTATGGGTGTTATTCGCTCAGAGCGTAGCAGCTGTGAGATAGTTCCTCGTATTACTGTAGTTTTACCAGTTCCAGCAGCGCCAGTTATCACGCAGGACTTCCCAGACAGTACAGTGTCTATCGCCAGTTTCTGCTGCTCGTTGTATTCTATTGCAGAAGCATCGCTACTTTCTTCTGCTGCTTCCCTGCGTGCTTGTGCCTGCTGGTGAACAGCTGTCATACTTGGAAGGGCAGGTACTGGGGCATCTCCTGCTTCCTTTGATGCTGTCTTTGATGCTGCCAGCTCTTGCAACTTTCTGCGTATGATATCGGAAGTTTTCATGCTCACAGGGTGTCCCTCCTGCTATCCTTGTAACTTACTATAGTATTCATAGGTCCTCTTCTAGGTTTACGTTGGCGCTGGATTATAGCATGTTTTATGCCACCAATTGATCGCAAGGAAATCACGAAACTTAGTGGGTTCGCCTCACTATCCCATCTATGCGGAAACTTGTATGCTGCATATGCTTCCTTGTCCCAAGTTACTTTGTATCCGCCACCATGTGCATGTATAGTATATTCTTCGGGATGCAATGGTGATTGTGATAGTGACGCAGACAAGGTAGCATGGTCAAAGAATAGCAGCGTGTAAGTATTGCATAGCTCTCTTACAGCGTAGGGTATGTTCCAGCTAGTAGAAAGTAACTTTGAAATCTCGGCATCGCTCAGAGTAGCAGCGCAGTCATAGTATGGTATCTTACTCATTGTGCTTTCTCCGCATTCGCCACACTCTTTCTGCTATCATTCCATGCTATCTTAGCAGCCAGGTAAGCAGCCATGGTAGCATAAGAGGACCTAGCAGGTTCTCCAGGTAGCAACTCCCGGGATGGTGCTTTCTCCGGAGCTGGGGAATCTGCATCCGCCAGTAGCAAGTCAGCAGGATTGTCTATCTTATCTGGTCTGAATTCATCAAGTATAGATATCGCCTCACGCAGCTTTCTAAATAGAACTACCGAGTGCACAGAGCCAACTTCTATATGCTGCTCACAGTGTTCTGCCAGTTCCTCTATGTCAGCTTTCGTTACGTCAGTGGAGAGGATTTCTACTGGGGAAGCGCTTCTAAATAGAGAGGCTACAATGCTTTTCCAGTATTCATCCAGTGGGAGCTTTGTAGTTGCATTGATAGTAGCAATGGTGCTGGGGAACTTACCTACAGTAGCTGCCCAGTCTGCCATAGCTTCAGGAAGCATCTTTTGCATCTTGGTAGATTGCATTGATTTGCGTATGAGCCGCAATACTTCTATGTCCAGATCGCCAGCATCAAGTCCTGCTAGTGACGCATGGGAAGCAGAGGATGCACCAGTTACTGCGCCACCATTCGCTTCTCTCAGTGCATTTGCTACCATGTCAAGGTAGTTATTAAGACCTGATAGATCACAATTATGCTTATCTACTATGTACTCTGGCACCTTGCCTTTATGTCTAGCTTCTGAATACTTGGTGACTATGGTGCAAAGTTTTTCTAGGTTGCCTCGCCAGTATGGGAAGCATCTAGACGCATGTAATGGTACTCGCCAGTGTACTGGTAGCTTGTCAAGTAGCGCGCATCCTAGTAGATGGGTTTCGTCTTGAGAGAGCTTGCCAGTAACTGCCGCATCTAGGTGCTGCATGATAAGAGCTTTTAAGGGTAAGTGGAATATAGGATGTAGTACCTTTCCGTGACCATAGCCTATGTTAGTAGTGTAGGATATGTCAGATTTGGGGCAGTATAGTTTCATGATTCAAGTTCCTTGTTGGTCTTGCCAGTTATTCAGTGTATCTGGTGGATCTGGTGGAGCTAATGTATCTGGTGGAGCTAATATCTGCTATGCTATGCTATGCTATGCTATCCACTCCCCAAGAGTCACTAGTCCAGATACTATCGCTCTGCTAATATCCGCCCCATGCAAGGATACTGCCAGTGCCAGCGATGCTACGGCGCCGTATATGATAGCTTCTATAAGATAGTCAGATAGATGCTTGCTTTTTGCTTGCCTTGTTATCTTTACTCTCTTTGCTTGCCTTACTCTCTCACTATAGAATGGATACATGGTACGTTCCTCTTCTGATTGCTTAATTGCGTACTTGCTAAGTTTACTTGCTTTCATGGCTCGCACACCTCGCACACTTGCCTAGCGATACTATGTACCACGTTTCGAAACACAAGTTCCTTGTATGGGATACCATAGTATCGCTCTATCTTTTCGTATATATCTTCTATGTATGGGCTGTTAAATCCTACCTCTCCTTTAGTTACTATCTGTAATCCTGGTCCTATTGGTCCTACACAAGTAAATACTGTTACTACCATTGTTACTATCTCCGGTAAGTTACTTTCTAGTATGCCATACTAGCAAAAATGGCCGCGCGGATTGCATGGCTCTGATAATTATGGCACAGGCGGGAGGGCATGGCAATGTTTTTCGCTTAGAGAATCCGCGCCCGCTTGGCATGATTTTTGCATAGGCTTGCCGGGCGCAGCCCATACTATCTATAGGTCGCTACTTGTGATAGGTGCCCTGGTGACCAGTGACTTGCTATCGCTTTTGGCGGTATTCGCATCTGCATCTGCATCTGCTGCTGGCTCTGCTGCTGGCATAAATTCTCGCATAGCATATCTCATAGCTCTTCTCTCTTCTACTTCTGTGCGCGTCATACCTGCATTGAATTTATATGCAGCTACTAGTATTAGTTTCTCCTCTTCCATTACTTGTTCAGGGTCACCACCTGCATCAGTAATTAGGCGATATAGATTGTATTCTGCCTCTCCTAGTTTGCTGTTGGTGGTGGCGTTGGTGGTGCTGTTGCTGGCCCTGTTGCCGGAGCCTTCTGTGCTATCCTGGCTGCTGCTACCGACCACGGTACTAACAGCAGAATCTACGGCAATGGTGGTGTTCCTGCCGCCTTCGGCGGTGCCTGCTGCAAGTATCTGTGCTCTTTGCTTGTGCAATATGCCAGTAACTCTATGCAGTAGCGGATAGTCTAGCATTCCATCTATGTCTGCTACTTTCTTTTGTATCGCACAGTCTAGCAAGTATTGTATGCGCTCTACTTCTAGCAGTGTAAGTACTGGTCTGACTGTGTGTTCCTTGACTACTGTTTTCATATATCGTTTGTTGCTGTTGCTGTTGCTGCTGTTGCTATTGCTCATGGATGTATCTCCTTTGGTGGTATTGGTGGTGTCTTTCTGACTGCTATCTTTGATGCTATCTTTCTGACTGTTATCTGTATTGCTATCTGTATTGCCAGTATCCTAGGTACTGTGGATGGTACTGTGGATGGTAATACGTGTCCGCGCCTTCGGCGGGTGTGATAGTATCTGGGGGTGAGATAGTATCTTAAAAAATCGCGCCGGTTTTCGGGCGTGTCATGACAATGGGCGGATGTCATTTTTCGGTCATTATAGCACGCCCATGCCCGGCCTCATGCGCCGCCCTCACCCTATACTATCTCACCCTATAACCTATCCTATCCTATAACCTATCTCACCCTATATAACTTATATCTCACCCTCACAAAGGAAGTACCATATAAGATTAGCGTCTGTTTTTATACCCTACTAAAAATTTATTTATTAAATGATAATAATTATTATTTACTTTCTAATTTATAGTGGGGCATAACTAGTGACTAGGTGAGATATAGGATAGGGCAGATATAGGATAGGTGAGCTAGTTATAGGGGATAGGAAGTATCGAATATGGGGGGTCACGGGTGCGGGCGGGGGGTCGCGGGTGAATGACCGAAAAGTGACTGGCGGTCAAGTCACGGATTTATTCTATAACTTACATATATCTTATAACTTACATATATCTCATAAATAGCAGAGAGAGAGAGAGAGAGAGAGAGAGAGACAAAAAAAAGCTACCAGTATTGTTACCAGTAGCTTATAAGAGAGCTATTGTGCTATTGTGCTATTGTGCTATCAGAGAGACTATCAGAGCAGCGATCCCAAATCAGCAGTTGCTTCAGATATCAGAGTATGGCATCTACCAATTAGCCATTCCACCGTGGGTGTGACCGCGAGAGTCGATTCTAGCAGCGCAGTATCATCGCTATCAGAGCACTGTTCAAGAGCAGCAGATAGCGCGCCCATAAATACTTCAAGAGCATCTACCTTTCCGGCAATAGGTGAGAGTCGGCCAGATATAACAGTATGGCCAGCGCGAGCAGATTCTGGCGACTTGCCAAGCACTGATACCGCGACTTCCCGATACCATGCCGCGGCCGCCTCGACCAGTTCTTTTGTGTCTGCTCTTGAACGTACAGTAACTTCCCGAATTGAGGCGGCAAGCCTTGCCACGGTCACTTCAGCGATACCGGGAGTGAATCCCCAATCATCGCCATTAGTAAGAAGTAACTGTTTCCCGTACTTTTCTAGTGCATCCTCAAGTATCGTGGCAACATCGCCCGCATTGAGACCAGCAATATCCTGCGCTTCGGGTGCTTCGAAACGCCATTCAAGAGTCGGCCGCACTAGGCCAAAATTAGGGGAATCAACTTTCTTAACTTTCTTGAAAAAAGAGCTAACTTTAACAATTTTCATAATCCAGTATCCTATGCTATTTAATGAGGCGGACACCTATTGCCCTGCCTTCCCCATCTATTATAGGGCCTTCGCCAAATAGCGCAAGCTATTCCCACAAGTAGCAGCACAAATACTTATATCAATATCGCATAATTATCTCACTCTTTATAACCAGGGCCACCAGGGCCAGCACTACCAGGACGCGCCCAACATACCACCACCATAACACTAACACTAACACTAACACTAATGCAAATCATTATCACTCCCGCCTACAAAAACAGGGGGGGGTGGAACCTTTTTTCGAATCTAGGCTGCCTCCCTACCCTATGTATC
>Ga0265293_10003117_pt1 | contig 31461 bp, 24 predicted proteins | sample Munlanlewell138R_FD_192505 | JGI IMG/M metagenome (GOLD analysis project Ga0265293, IMG submission 192505) | Leachate microbial communities from a municipal landfill in Southern Ontario, Canada - Leachate well 138R | ecosystem: Engineered > Solid waste > Landfill > Unclassified | place: Canada... | reverse complement strand
ATGCGGCACCGCTCATTCGCAGCGCCTTGGTCGTGTTCTTTCGCATGACTGTGCCTCACGATGGTGAAGGCCACAGTTTTCGGGATGCGTTGACGAGTGGGAAGGGTGCGGTTTATTGACCGCTTACTAACTATTTGGGATATTGAGGTTCGTTGGTTCGTCATAAGACGCTTTGCACCCATCAACATCGCTCGCGTGGAAATTGCGGCACTTTGCGGGGCGTACGGGATAAATGGAGCACCCGCCCTCAACCAGAAACGGACACCTTTGGTTTGTTGCAAGGTGCTCCACATGAGAAAGGTTCTTCGCCTCTTCCACATTATGGGTTGCTTGGTCGATAGCGTGCTGAAGTTGCTCTTGGCTGAAGTGCCTTCTTACAAACTCGTGGATAACCAGCACTTCTAAAGCCCTTGCTTCGACCTTGTAGTAGCAGCAATATGCGCAGCCATGTCGGCATGCGGGCTTCCGCCCCGCAGCCTGTATGGCCCCCTCAGAAGCCGCATCAAGCCTACGATAGAACCTCAGCAAGGACTCTTGCGGATTTGTCTTCGCAAAGTCCGCCACTGCCCTTTTGAACTCGTTTCTTGCGAAATGCGCCAGATTCTCTTCGTTCATGGGTATCTCGTCTAACGCTTCGCATCACCGGCAGCAAAAAGCACCGCGACGAGGAACGAGGAGCGGTGCTTTTTGCTGTCCGAGTGCATGCGATTGTTAGGAGCCATATGCGAAATAAAACACACTGAACAGCCACAACGCAAAGAATAGAAATGCAATAGGCTTCTCTGGAAAGGCATGACTTATGACGCGGGCTCCAATTATAGGAACGGCGACAACGCTCCACGCGACAAGCGCTGTAGGGGCTGCATAGAACCACGCTATCACGTAGAAAAAGATCACGAAGCCAGCATAAAACCCAGACACAACAAATGCCTCGTACACGAGACCATTCCCATCAGGGAGATCAAGTGCGCGCGCAAAACTGGTTTGCATCATTGAGTAAACTACGTTGGTGATTCCGGCATCTGTCAGTACATCCATAACTGGAAAAAGAAGCGAGCCTCCACCGAAGAATAGGAGCCATCGAGCGGTTTGTTTCAGAACCTCTTTATGCTTTAGCACCCAAAACAGAGAGCCTGCAAACAAACCAGATACCAGAAAGACGATGGAAAGCGCCAAGGCTAGTTGTTGGGAACGTAAACCAAGAATGCCAGCCAACAAGATTCCGACGAATGATGCGCCAGTTAGAAACCCAAAGAGTCTAAGCAGCAGCCGTATGGTTTCTGAAGGTTTCTTTTCTTTTAACTCTAGGAGTAGATTCAGAAATCCTTTTTCTAAACCCGCAACTAGGGTTTTAGCTCTTTCATGCTGTGCCAGCATCCCCCCCATAAAGTATGCCGAACCAAGCACATTGGCGATTATTGCTATTTCTTTCACGAAGCTCGTCTCTCCTTGCTCCTAACAGTGAATTAGGCCGCAGCAGCCTTTTCCGAGATAGACAGAATCTTTGTTCACCGTAATAGGCTGCGTCTGTCTAATACCATCGCATGCCTCCGGCAGAAGAGGCCGAATTGGGCTAAGCCCGTGTCTTGGCGCAGTATGAGACCAGTGGATGCAAGGAGTGGAAAGGCTGCGAAGCGAACGAGGAGGGACACGGTCCATGCGCGTCAATCCAGATGAAGACTTCGACGGAGTATATCGACTCCTAACATGATTGAGGAAGGGCGGGCCTGTCGGAAAATTCCCTAACCAAGTGGGGCGTGGCGGTTCAGCATCCGGAATAAACGCTCAAGGGGCATAGGTCCCACTCACCTGAAGGCTCTCTCGTGGCGGGCTCGGCATCAGCGGCGACGAGGTCGTGGTGGTCGGTGTGCGCCCCGCGTACCGCGGGTAGGTGTGGCCATCATTCTCGGGACTATGTTTACGTACGACGCGGTGATGTACGGGCAAGCCGAATACGGGATAGCAGCGAGCTTCCGCTCGTGACGATCCAACGCGACGTACGGCTATCGATGGCGTGTTACCCGTAGGAGCCCGGATGAAGCAACGCGGAATCCGGGTCTTGGTTCCAACGGCTTGTGGACTCCCGGATTCCGCTGCACTCCATCCGGCCACGAGGAACATACGGCGGCGCGAAGAGTCACAACCTCCGCTTCAGTCCCGCCTGGAGGATGATGGAGGCGGCGATCTCTTCCACGGACATGGTGGTGGTGTTCAGAAATCGCACGTGTTCCCGCGCGTAGATCTCCTCGACCGCCGCCACTTCCATCCTGCATTGGGTGAGCGTGGCGTAGCGGCTGTCGGGGCGGCGCTCGCTGCGGATCTGTTGCAGTCGCTCCGGGTCGATGGTCAGGCCGAACAGCTTGTCCCGATAGGGTTGAAGGGCGGTCGGCAGGCGTGAGGTTCCCAGGTCTTCTTCGGTGATCGGGTAGTTGGCGGCGTGGATGCCGTATTGCAGCGCCAGGTACAGCGAAGTGGGCGTCTTGCCGCAACGGGAGACGCCGGTGATGATGACATCGGCCATGGCATAGTTGCGCGTGGTGGCGCCGTCGTCGTTGTTCAGGGCGAAGTTGAGTGCGCCGATGCGCGCGGTGTAGGCATCGTAGCTGCCGATACCGTGGGAGCGGCCGGTCACGCGGGATGCGCCCACCCCGAGTTCCGCTTCGAGGGTCCCCGTGAAGGTATCGAAGAACTCGATCACCAGGCCGTTGCTGCGCGCCACGATGTCGCGCACTTCGCGATTGATCAATGTGGAGAACACCAGCGGCCGCATGCTGTCGCCCTGAGCGGCCAGGTTGATCCGCTCGACCGCCATCCTGGCCTTTTCGGGGTTGTCGACGAAGGGCAGGCGGGTCTTCTGAAAAAGAATCCCTTCGAACTGGGTCAAGAGGCTGCGGCCAAGGGTCTCGGCCGTGATGCCGGTGCCGTCGGAGACAAAAAATACGGAGCGCTTGCTGGAAACAGGAGTGTTGCCGTTCATAGCCGCAGTATCTCAGGAGGCGGAAGAGGCCGCAAATGAAGCAAAGCGGAAAGAAGAAAAGCAATTAACCACGGGGGACACGGGGAACACGGGGGGAAACCCATCAATGGTTAACCCTACCTGTAGGAGCGGCCTAAGGCCGCGATAGTCGTCGGAGACTGCACCATCGCGGCCTGAGGCCGCTCCCACAGAAAAATCATTTCCCCGTGTTCCCCGTGTCCCCCGTGGTTAATGCTTTTTTGCCTTTATGTCCGCACCCGTTCAGTGTGCACGTAGACACAAAAAGGAAGGGCGGCTTGCGCCGCCCTTCGGATTGTGTTGCTTAGACCGATTTGCCGGCCAGTTGCAGCCAGGTGTCGACCACGGTGTCGGGGTTCAGCGAGATGCTGCTGATGCCCTGTTCCATGAGCCACTGGGCGAGGTCCGGGTAGTCGGACGGGCCCTGGCCACAGATGCCCACGTACTTACCATGCTTGCGGCAGGCCGCGATGGCCATGCCCAGCATCTTCTTCACGGCGGGGTCGCGCTCGTCGAAGGAGCCGGCCACCAGGCCCGAGTCGCGGTCCAGGCCCAGGGTGAGCTGGGTCAGGTCGTTGGAGCCGATGGAGAAGCCGTCGAAGTATTCGAGGAACTCCTCGGCCAGCACGGCATTGGATGGCAGCTCGCACATCATGATGACGCGCAGGCCGTTCTCGCCGCGCTTCAGGCCGTTTTCAGCCAGCAGCTCGACCACCTGCTTGGCTTCCTTCAGCGTGCGGCAGAAGGGCACCATCACTTCCACGTTGGTGAGGCCCATCTCCTCGCGCACCTTGCGGATGGCGCGGCATTCCAGCTCGAAGCAGGGGCGGAACGCCTCGGAGATGTAGCGGGCCGTGCCGCGGAAGCCGAGCATCGGGTTCTCTTCATGGGGCTCGTAGTTGGGACCGGCCAGCAGATTGGCATACTCGTTGGACTTGAAGTCCGACAGGCGCACGATGACCGGGCCGGGCGCGAAGCTGGCTGCCAGGGTGCCGACGCCTTCCACCAGCTTCTCCACGTAGAAGCTCACCGGGTCGGCATAGCCGGCCATCTTGCAGCGGATGGCGTCCTGGACCTCCGGGGTCTGCTTGTCGAATTCGAGCAGGGCGCGGGGATGCACGCCGATCATGGTGTTGATGATGAACTCCAGGCGCGCCAGGCCGACGCCCGCGTTGGGGATGTTGGCGAACTGGAAGGCGCGAGTGGGGTTGCCCACGTTCATCATCACCTTCACGTCGAGCTTGGGCATTTCCTTGGCGTTGGTGCGCACCACGTCGAAGGCGAGCTTGCCTTCGTAGACGCGGCCGGTGTCGCCCTCGGCGCAGGACACGGTCACGTCCTGACCGTCGGTCAGGCGCTCGGTGGCATCGCCGCAGCCTACGACGGCGGGGATACCCATTTCACGCGCGATGATGGCCGCGTGACATGTACGGCCGCCGCGGTTGGTGACGATGGCCGAGGCGCGCTTCATGATCGGTTCCCAGTCCGGGTCGGTCATGTCGGTGACCAGCACGTCGCCGACCTGCACGCGTTCCATCTGACTGGGATCGGTGATGAGGCGCACCGGGCCGGCGCCCATGCGCTGACCGATGGCGCGGCCGGTGACCAGCACCTTGCCGGTTTCCTTGAGCTTGAAGCGATCGATGGTCTGGCCTTCGGTGCGGCTCTCCACCGTCTCCGGGCGGGCCTGCACGATGTAGAGCTGGCCGTCGTTACCGTCCATGGCCCATTCGATGTCCATGGGGCGGCCGTAGTGCTTCTCGATGATCATGGCCTGCCGCGCCAGGTCCTGTACCTGTTCGTCGGTGATGCAGAACTTCACGCGATCGGCCTCGGCCACGTCCACGGTCTGGATGGTGCGGCCGTGCGCCTTGTCGGCGCTGTAGATCATCTTGATGGCCTTCTCGCCGAGATGGCGGCGCAAGATGGCCGGCCGACCGGCGGCGATGTTGGTCTTGTAGACGTAGAACTCGTCCGGGTTCACCGCACCCTGCACCACGGTCTCGCCGAGGCCGTAGGAGCCGGTGATGAACACCGCATCACGGAACCCGGACTCGGTGTCGAGGGTGAACATCACGCCGCTCGCGCCGATGTCGCTGCGCACCATGCGCTGCACGCCGGCGGACAGGGCCACTTCGCTGTGCTCGAAGTTCTTGTGCACGCGATAAGCGATAGCGCGGTCGTTGTAGAGCGAGGCGAACACGTGGTGCACGGCCGTGAGCACGTTCTCCAGGCCGTGTACGTTCAGATAGGTCTCCTGCTGGCCGGCGAAGGATGCGTCCGGCAGGTCTTCCGCGGTGGCGGAGGAGCGCACCGCGAAAGCAACTTCAGCGCCGCTTTCCTGCTCAAGGCGGCGGTAGGCGCTGGTGATGGCCTGCTGCAGTTCTTCGGGGAACGGCGTCTCGATGATCCACTGGCGGATGGTGGCGCCGGCTTCCTTCAACGCGTTGATGTCATCGACATCCAGGCGCGCCAGCAGGCTATTGACGCGTTCGGCGAGCGAGTTGTGACGCAGAAACTCGCGGAATGCGAAGGCCGTGGTGGCGAAGCCGTTGGGCACACGCACGCCGGCCGACGAGAGACCACTGATCATCTCGCCGAGGGATGCATTCTTGCCACCGACGCGGTTTACGTCTTCCATGCCGAGTGAGTCAAACCAGATTACATACTCGCCCACGATGCACACCCCTTCTCGTCAGAAACTGTTTGGAAAATTAACAATAGAAATAGAACGGGACTTTATCCACGCCGGGTATCGCAACTGCCTTTGACACAGTTGCAGGACGAGCCACAACCCAGCCCTTCGCGTACCGGACCAAATTCCGGATGCCGCCGCGCAAACAGTTGTGCCGCGTGCTGCATGACCACCCAACCGAGCATGAGCAGGAAAAGCAGACCAATCGCAATCAGGTATTGCATGCTCAGCCCCCCAGACCCGCAAAACCCATGAATGAGAGCGACAACAGACCGGCGAGCATCAGGCTCAGTCCGGCGCCTTGCGCGATGCGCGGCACCGAGGACAGTTCGAGCTTTTCACGCAGGCCGGCCATCAGCACCAAGGCGAGCGTGAAACCCGCACCGGCACCCAGGCTGTAGGCCACGGCCTGAAGAAAATCGTATTCCTTGGCCGTTTGGAACAGGGCCACACCCAGCACCGCGCAGTTCGTGGTGATGAGCGGAAGATAGATGCCCAAGGCACGAAACAGCCCCGGGCTGAACTTCTTCATGGTCATTTCCACCAGCTGCACGGCCGAGGCGATCACCGCGATGTAGCTGATGAGCCGCAGGAACTCGATCTCGAACGAGGTCAGCAGCACGTTGAGGCCGAAGGCGCTGACAGAGCTGATGAGCATCACCAGCGTGGTGGCCGCACCCATGGAACTGGCCGTCTTGAGCTTGCCTGACACGCCCAGGAACGGGCAGATGCCCAGGAACATGGCGAGCACGAAATTGTTGATGATCGCCGCGTTGAGGAACACGAAGGTCAAGGATTCACCCTGCATGGACGGCGTCCTCCACAATGGCCTTGCGCGCCTTGCGTTCGCGCCACCAGGCAAACAGCAACAGCCAGGCGCCCAGCACGAAGAAGCCGCCCGGCGGCAGGATCATCACCAGCCAGGGCTGGAAACTGTCGCCGAAGACGGGTACGCCGAACAGGCTGCCCATGCCGAACAATTCACGCACGCTGCCTAGCATGAGCAGCGCGAGGGCGAAGCCGAGGCCCATACCGGCGGCATTCACCGCCGTAGACAGCACCGGGTTCTTGGACGCGTAGGACTCGGCGCGGCCGAGGATGATGCAGTTCACCACGATGAGCTGGATGAACGCGCCGAGTGCGGCATACACCACCGGACTCACGGCCTGGAGGATGTAATCCACCATGGTTACAAAGGTGGCGATGATTACGATGTAGGTGGCGATGCGCACCTGCTTCGGGATGAAGTGCCGCAGCATGGAAATGAGCACGTTCGAGCACACGAGTACGAACAGCGTGGACACGCCCATGGCCAGCGAGTTGGTCGCCGTGTTGGTGACCGCGAGCACCGGGCACATGCCGAGCAGGGCCACGAACACTGGATTTTCGCGCCAGATACCGCGCAGGAACGTGTCCATGGTGATGGGTTGGGTCAGTTCAGGACGCATCAGAGTTGACCCTCCGCTTTCAAGTGACGGTGTACGGCCGGGACCACGACCTGTGCGCTATCGCCGATGGCCTTGCCGGCGGCCTTGGAGGACACCGTCGCGCCGGAGATGGCATCGATCTGCCAGGGCTTCGTCTTGGTGCCGTGTTTGACCGTGACGATGGCATTGGCGAGCGCCGTACCTTCCGCATTCAGACGCGCATCGAGCGCTTCGAAATTGGCGAGGAACGCGGGATCGGTCTCCAACTTGTCACCGAAGCCCGGGGTTTCGCGGCTGTATACGATGCGGAAGCCCGTCACGCACTGGCATTCGGGCGAGTAGCCGTAGAGTAACCGCACGGTGTCGGCATAGCCTTGGGCAGCACCTTCGGCGGCGATGCCGATGAGCTCGCCATCCGCATCGTAGCCCGCGTAAAGGGCACGACCGCTGGCCCCGCTGTTCGGTGCATGCACGCCGTCCTGATTCACCACATAGCCGGTCAGGCGCGAGGCCCCGGGAATCACCTGGAACACCGCCTGCTCCAGCGCCAGCCGGCGCTGCTCGGTGATGGTGGGCAGGGTCCACTGATACACCACCACAATGAGCAGGCCCGAGATCAACGCCACCAGGCCCAGCACGCGAATGAGCGCAAAGCTGGAGGGCGTCCTGGGTTCGGCAAACACGATGGGTTGCTCGTTCATTGCCCGGCCTCCCGTTTGCGTGCGCCATAGATGCGAGGCTGGGTTATCGACTCGATGAGCGGTGAGAGCGCATTGCCGAGCAGGATGGCGTACATGACGCCTTCATTCAGGCCGCCGAAGTAACGGATGATGACCGTCAGCACGCCCATGAACAGGCCGTAGACCCACACACCCGCGGGGGTCACCGGCGAGGCCACCATGTCACTGGCCATGAATACGGCGCCGAGCATCAGGCCGCCGGAGAACAGCACAAACAGCGGCGTCGGATACTTGTCCCCATCCAGCAGGAAAAAGAATCCGGCGGTGATGAACGCGCCAAGCAGCATGGCTGCGGGAATGCGCCAATCCATCATCCGCCGGAGGGCTAAGTACAGGCCACAGAGGAGGATCAACAATGCGGACGTTTCACCGGCGGAACCACCGCCCATGCCAGAAAACAGGGTGGCGGTGTCCGTGACAATGCCTTCGAACTTCCACTGGCCCATGGGTGTAGCACCCGTGAACCCATCGAGGCCTTGGCCAGTGAGCCACTCGGTCAGAGAAGGCGGAATCTGCAGCGGGGGCGTGAGCGTGGTGGGAATGAATTCCACGAAACGGTTCGACAGGAACGCGGGCGTGAAGGTGGTGATGGCCACCGGGAACGCGGCCTGCACGAAGGCGCGGCCCACCAACGCGGGATTGAATACGTTAAAGCCGAGGCCGCCGAACAGCGCCTTGCCGAGGGCGATGGCCACGAAGCCGCCGACCGCACCCATCCAAAGCGGAAAACCGGGCGGCAAGGTGAGCGCAAGCAGGATGCCGGTGATAGCGGCGCTCCAGTCCGACAGGGTGCTGGAGCGATCGCCCATCCAGTTGAACAGCCGTTCGGTGGCGAGACACGCGGCGGTGACCGTGAGGATCAGCGCCAGCGCGCTGATGCCGAACTGCCACACCGAGAAGGCGCAGACGGGCAGCAGCGCGTACACCACATTGCGCATGATCTGCGCGACTGTGGTGGGCGACTTCACATGGGGTGAGGTGCGCAGTTCAATCCTGGGCGTCATGCGGCACGCTCCCGGTTGATGGCCTTGGCAATACGGAAGTACTGCACCAGCGGGATATTCGACGGGCACACGTAGCTGCAGCAGCCGCATTCGAAGCAGTCGTTAAGGTGGTATTTCTGCTGCATTTCGGTGTACAGACGTTTTGCCGCGAGGCGGCCCATTTGCGACGGGTTGAGTTTCACCGGGCAGGCGTCGAGGCAGCGGCCGCAACGGATGCACGGGTAGATGGTCTGTGCGGCGGGCGAACGTTCCCGCTCCGGCATCACCACGATACCCGTCACGCCCTTGGTCACCGGCACGTCGAGCGACGCCACAGTGTTACCCATCATGGGGCCGCCGAGGATGATGTGTGTCGCATCCCCTTCGTAACCCACGTATTCGAGGGCGAAGCGCAGGGGCGTACCGAGCGGGATCATGTAGTTGCCCGGCTTCTTGATGCCCGGGCCCGCGAGCGTGACGACGCGTTCGATGAGGCCCTGGCTCTGTGGCAACAGCATGCCGAGCTGGGCGAGGGTGCCCACGTTGTTGACGACCACGCCGATTTGATAGGGGAAGCCGCCCGACGGGACTTCCCGGTCGAGCAACACCTTCACCAGCAACTTTTCCGAACCCTGCGGGTACTTGGTCGTCACCGCCTGGACGGTGATGCTGCCGTCCGCCGGCAGCTTGCCCTTGATGGCCTCGACGGCATCCAGCTTGTTGTCTTCCACGCCGATGACGGCGCGCGAGGCGCCGCTCACGCGCATGGCGATACGAATGCCGCTCAGCAGTTCGTCGGTGTGTTCGAGCATCACGCGATGATCGGTGGTCAGGTACGGCTCGCACTCGCAGCCGTTCACGACCAGCGTATCGATCGGGAAATCCTTTGGGGGCTTCAGCTTGACGTGGGTGGGGAAGGCCGCACCGCCGAGACCGACCATGCCGCTGTCCTGCACCGCCTGGACGATGTCGTCCGGCGTCATGTTTTCGACGTCGCGGGGCGCGCCGTAGAGCACACGCTGTTCGGCGGCGGGATAGACGCGGATGACGATGGCCTCGGTCTTGGGGCCACGCGCCGTTGGCATGAGCTGGATCGACTCGACCACGCCCGTGGCGGGTGCGTGCATCGGCACAGACATGAATCCGTCGGCGCGGGCGATCGGCTCGCCGCGCACGACTTCCTGACCTACGCGCACGACCGGCACCGCCGGCGCACCGAAGTGCTGCGACAGCGGAATGATCATGCGCGGCGCGAACGGCATCCGCCGGATCGGCAGATGCGCGGTCTCTTCCTTGTGCTCCGGCGGATGGACGCCGTGCGCAAAGGTTTTTCGCTTGAACAGGTTGAGCAAGCCCATGAATCGTCACTCAGGAAAAAAGAACGTAGGGGCGGAGTGCACGCGCCACATGCCATGAAACCGCGGACACTTGGGCCCGCCCCTACGAAACATATGGAAACAACCCCATTCCATCAGGGCGTTCCATACCCAAACCGTTACAACCCTGTGGGAGCGGGCTTCCGCCTGCTACTCGGCACGAACCGGGCCCGCCCCCACACACAGATGGCTCCTAGTGAAACTTCTCAGCTCGCTTCTTCAACTTCTCCAGATCCGGCTCGGCAGGATTGAAGGGCGTGCCGGGATGGATGCATCCCGCCGTGCACTTCTCCGCTGCGCGGACCACATCCTTGAACGAACCACCCTTCGGGTTCACCACCACGGCCTTTTTCTGGTCGTTGTAGGCGAACACGGCGGGCGCGATCTTGATGCACTCGTCACAGGCCGTGCACTCGGGCGTGTCGATCCAGGCCGGCTCATAGTCCGCCGGGGCTGCGCCACCGGCACCCGCGCCATTGCTGCCCATCGGCGCGGCGAGGGCGGTGGCGAATTCGCCCACACCCTGACCGCCCGCGAGGGCGAGCAGACCGGCGGTGAGCTTCTGCGCCATTTCCTGGCGCGCCTGCTCGGCGATCTGGTCGGCGTTCACGGCGGCCTTGTCGAGACCAGCGATGGACTTCAGCAGACGCCAGAAGTCACGCCGTTCGATGGCGGAGTTCACCAGTTCCTGGCTCACCAGCACGCGGCCCAGACGCTGCTTCTGGTCGACCGTCCAGATGTACGGGAACTTGCCTTCGCGCTCGTCCTCGTCCAGGTCCAGGAACTCGTGCACGAGCACCATGTTCTCGTTCCAGGTATCCGCCGGCGCCCGCTTGAAGTGCTTGCGGAAGCGGCCCTCGGTCACGGCGAAGTCGGCGAACGTCATGGGCACGTCCAGCTTGGCCTTCTCACCCTTCTCGTTGATGTAGTCGAGGGTGTACATGGGCCAGTCGGTGTCCATGGACGGGTTGCCTTCCAGGTCCATGCACTCGCGCCAGGTATTGCCCTTGTCCGGGTTGAAGCGCAACAGCGGATAGGCGCGCCCCTCCATGGCCAGCTTGGTCTGGTCGAAGGCCTTGTCGTCGCCTACGCCGTGCTCGGGCTGACACACCGCGTACACGTTGAACAGCGCCGGACGACGGCTGTTCAGGCCCTCGATGAAGCTTTCGAGCAGGTGCGTCACGTTGCTCACACCGCCCTGCATCACGTAGCTGGTGCGGTGCGCCATGGCGATGAGCGACATCTCCTTGCGGATCTCGACCTTGCCCTTCCAGTGCTTGCCATAGGGCGCCATGTCGGCCACCTGGCCCAGGTAACCGGAGGTGCAGCTCTGGCCGCCAGTGTTCGAGTAGGCCTGCGTGTCCAGCACCATGACCTTCACCGGGATGCCGGACATCAGGGCACGGGACAGGTTCTGGAAGCCGATGTCGTACATGGCGCCGTCGCCGCCCACGGAAACCACCGGCGGGCACAGCAGCCATTCTTCATCGTTGAACTGCTTCCAGTCGAAATAGGTGAAGAAGTCCTTGTGTTTCTCGGCATTGTACTCGCCGGCCAGTTCCAACTCGGCCATGCGGATCGCCTTGAAGCCTTCGGCCATCTTCGCCATGTGGCCTTCGAACAGGCCCATGGCCATGGACGGCGAGTCCTGGAACAGGTGCGACGCCCACGGGAACGGGTAGGGGCTGAACGGGAAGGTGGAACCCCACACCGAGGTGCAGCCGGTGGAGTTGACGATGCCCATCTCGGCGCGGCCGCGGCCGGTGACGCCGTCGGTATAGCGCCACTTGAGATCCTTCAAGCGTGCCAGCAACTGGGTGGCCCACTTGAGCCATTCGGGGTCGAGCGCCTTGGCGTTACGGCCCTCGTCCAGCTTGGCGGTGAGGCGCGCCAGGGTCAGGTCGGCGTCCTCGTGCGCATCGACGACCTTGTTCACCGCCTCGGCATCGGAGAGATCCATGGTCTCGGCGAGCTTCAGGCGGATGTGGCGGTCCAGGCCGTTGATGAGCTGATCCAGCTTCGCGAGGTGCGCCTTCACGCGCGGCTGCATGAGCGCGGTCACCGTGCCGGTGAACAGGTGGAGTGCGGTCTTTTCGCCGCAGCCCAGGCAGGCGCCGTCGCCGCACACCATGGAGCCGTAGGAGCGCTTGTCGAGCAGCAGGGTTTCCAGGGCGCCGATGCGCTCGTCCAGGTCCTCGATGCGGATGTACTCGGGTGAGGTGGTCGGCAGGTCCAGCCACAGGCCCCACTCCTTGCGCAGGCGCTCGACGCTCTCGGGGGTTTGGGTGGCGATGGAGAGGGCGTCGTCGTCGCACACCGTCACGCACTCCATGCAGCCCTTGCAGGTGTACGGATTGACGGTGATGGAGAACAGTCCGCCGCTGCCCTTGGCCTGCTTTTCCTTGTTCAGGTAGTAGGGCTTGGTGACCGCGAACTTGAACTCGCCCAGTTCGTTCTTGAACCACTCGAACTCGGTGTTCAGGCGCTCCAGGGCCTCGCCGTCCACGTCGGTGTCGACGATGGTCTCGACGATGGCCTGGGCGAGCAGGGCGTGCACGTCGGCCTTTTCGCCGGCGGCGTCGAGCAGCGCGCGCAGCTTCTTTTCCAGCGTGCGCGTGGCGCGGCGCAGATAGCGGGTCGGATTGCCGGCGGTTTCGATGCGGCGGATGGCCGTCTCGAACACCTCGGTCATGGAGTTGACCAGGCCGGGAATGGCGCTGTCCGGGCAGACGGTGTAGCAGTCGCCGCAGGCGGTGCAATTGGCCGGGTTCCAGGTCGGATGCTCGAAACGCACCTGGGTCATGTCGCGGAACACGCCGGTGGCGGCAGGCATGAGCGACAGGCCGATGAACGGGTCCACCAGGTTGTCGCTGCCCTGACCGGAGATGTAGAAATTGCCGGTCTGCTCCCAGAAACGGTGCACGTCGGACAGGCTCATGCCGCTCTCGGGCGTGCGCTTGAGCATGACGGGCAGGTGCGATTCCTTGCGCAGCATGGCCGGGGTGAACTGAACCACGGTCTTGTCGGTGATTTCCGTCAGCTGGTCGAAGCCGCGGCGCACCACGCGCAGGTTGTCTTCCACCACGCGCGCGCCCTTGGAGCCGAACTTGGCTTCGAGCTGGTCCTTGATGGCCTTGAACAGCTTGGTCTCGTCGAGGTTCGCCTGCTGCATCACGCCCGAGGCCTTGAAGAAGGCGCCCTGGAAGGCAATGCCTTGCATGCGGAACTGCAACTCGGGATTGGACGCCTCTTCACGGGCGATCTTGAAGGCATCCACGTAGAACACGCGGATGTCGTTATTGACGATGAACTGCTGCGCGGTGATGGGGAACGAGCGCCATACCTCATCCGCGGTTTCCAGGTGCGACTGGATGATGAATACGCCGCCCTTCTTCAGGCCGGCCAGCGCATTGGAGTGCCCGAACACGTTGGGGTCGGGCGACAGCACCACGTCCACGAACTTGTATTCGGCATTGATGCGGATGGGCTCGGGGGCAGCCGACAGGTAATAGGTGGTCGGCTGGCCCTTCTTCTCGGAACCGTACTTGGGATTGGCCTTGATGTTGTAGTCGAGCAGTTCAAACAACGTCATGGCCAGATTCTTGCCGGTGGTCACCGCACCCCAGCCGCCCACCGAGTGCATGCGCACGGTGATGGCGCCCTTGGGCATGAGGTTCGGGTTCTCGCTGCCGTGCAGCGCCATGTCGCGCACCTGCGGGTAGGCTTCGAGCAGCTCCTGTTGGTAGATCTCCTGCTTGGGGGACTCGGGCTTTTCACGCACGAAATCCACGCCCAGGTAGAAGAACTTGCGGCGCTTGCCGTCGGGCAGCATGTTCTCCACGGCGGCGACGATGCCTTCCGGCTGCAGGTCGCGCGAACCGAGGCCGAAGGAGCCGGAGTAGATCACCGGGATGTCCTTGGCGTCATACACGGCGTAGTCGGCGTAGGGCAGTTCACCGCTGCCGGCGACGCCGTTCTCCACGCACTTGCTCACCGTGGCGCGGGTCTCGCGCGCCAGCGGCAGGTCTTCCGCCAGCGGCTGGTCGGTGCGCTCGAGCACGGCCACACCCTTCTTGCCCTTCAGCACCTGGCCGAGCACATCGCCCGGGAAGGGGCGGAACATGGTGAGGTTGACCACGCCCACCTTGAGCTTGCGCGTTTCGCGCAGGTAGTCGGCCACCGCCTCGGCGGTGCCCACCACGCTGCCCTGGCCGAGGATGACGTAATCCGCGTCTTCGGTCTTGTAGGTGCCGATGCGGCCGTAGCGGCGGCCGGTGAGCTGATAGAAGTCTTCCATCGCCTGGTCGGTGATGGACTTGATGTGGGCGAAGAAGTAGGGGCGCTGGGCGGCGACCGCCTGCATGTAGGCGTCCTGATTCTGCACCACGCCGGACACCATGGGGTTGTCCACATCCCAGATGGCCGGGATACGGCGGCGCTTCGGGCCGTAGATCAGGCGCTGCGCCGGCGTGGGCGTGTCGATGAGATCGTCCGGCTTGCCGAGGAATTCGGCGATGAGCGCACGCTCGGGCACCTGCATGGATTCGATCAGGTGCGTGGTCAGGAAGCCGTCCTGGGCGATGATGCCCGGGGTAAGCGCGAGCTCGGCGACCTTGTGGCTGATGATGTTCAGGTCGGCGGCTTCCTGGGCGCTCTTGGCCATCATCTGGAAGAAGCCGGTGTCGTCCACACTGTGGTAGTCGTCATGGCCGGCGTGCACGTTCAGCGTCGCCTTGGTGATGGCGCGGCAGCCGATATTGAGCACGTAGGTGAGGCGCTTGCCCACCGCCGAGTACAGCGACTCGTGCATGAAGGCCACGCCCTGGGCGGACGAGAAATTGGTGGCGCGCAGGCCGGTCATGGACAGGCCGGCGGTCACCGCCGCGGCGGCGTGCTCGGATTCCGGTTCGATGAAGATCAGCGGACGTTCGGAAACGTTGAGATGTCCCTTGGAAACCTCTTCCGCCCAGTATTCGCCCATATTGGTCGACGGCGTGATCGGGTAGGCACCGGCAGCATCGGACGACTCACGTTCGCACATGATGACAGCGGTATTGCCATCCATGGCACGGCGTTTGCCGGGATACTTGAACGTCTTGGCCTCTTTTTTCATCACCAATCACCTATCTCTCGCCGGCTCGCGCCGAGTCGGATTTTTAAAGGAAACAGTATTCCTGCCGCCACAGAGGCGGTACGTGTCAGGCGTCGCGGAATGTCAAACGCGCGGAAGCGGTTCGATGCGCTGCAGGGGTTCTTTGCGGGTGACGCGCCGGGCGTCGACACCCTTGACGGCACCCTTCTCGCGGTCGAACCAGACGATCGCGCCGGTAGGGCAGCGCTCGATGGCGACGCGGGAAGCGAGCTCGTTTTTGTCGTAGTCGATCACAGCGAGATTGTTGCGGATCTGGATCAGGCCCTCGGGTGCGTCGGCCGAGCAGCGGCCGCAGGCGGTGCACACCAGTTCACAATGGGCCTCGCCCTCGTCGGCCAGATCCTGGTTCTTGCAGGCGATCCACAACTGGTGGCTGACGGGCTGGAGGGAAAAGAGTTCTTTCGGACACACCTCGACGCAGTCGCCGCAGGCGGTGCAACGGTCCGCCGAGACCACCGGCAGGCCGTACTTGTTCATCTGAATGGCGGAGAAATCGCAAACCGTGGCGCAGTCGCCGAGACCGATGCAGCCCCAGGCGCATCCCTTGCCGCCGCCTGACACCAGGGAGGCGGCGCGGCAGGTCTGCAGGCCCTGGTAGCGGGCGCGGGTGTAGGCCACGTGGGAACCGCCGGCGCAGGCGAGACGGGCCACCTGCTTTTCCTCGCGCCCGGCATCGACGCCCAGGTAACCGGCAATCGCGTCAATCATTTCGGGCGAGTTCACGGTACACTTGCCCGGCGAGGTCTTGCCGGCGACGACCGCCTCGGCGAACGGGCGGCAGCCCGCGATGCCGCAGGCGCCGCAATTGGCCTTGGGCAGCATCTCCTCGACTTCGTCGATGCGGGGGTCTTCGTCCACATGGAGGCGGCGATTGGCCACGGCCAGGACGGACGCCAGGGCGACCCCGAGACCGGCCATGAATACGCCTGCGACAGCGATGTTAATCAACGAGTCCACGGACTTCGTAATCCCCCAGTTGCGGATTTCTGACCACGCCTATCGGAAACCCATGTGGGCGTGTGTGAACGAAGTCTATGTTCTGATGGATTATTTGACTCGATAATTATTTCAATCCTTAATATTGGGGAAATAAATACTCGTTCCATGGACAACGCCCCCAACCTCTACTACAAGCAGAATCGCCTGAAGCAACTGCGTGCCTTCTGCCACGCCGCGCGCCACGGCAGCATCTCGCTGGCCGCCGAATCGCTGTTCCTGAGTCAGCCATCCGTTTCCCTGCAAATTCAGGCACTTGAGCGCGAATTCGAGACCACGCTGTTCGAGCGCCGCGGGCCCAGCATCAAACTCACCCCCGAGGGCGAACTGCTCTATAAGCTGGCAGAACCCATGGTCGAGGGCATCGACAAGCTTCACGAAACCTTCGCCTCGCACCTGGGCCGGGTGGAGCAGGGTGTGCTGAATATCGCCGCCGGCGAGTCGACCATCCTCTATGTCCTTCCCGAGGTGATGAAGCGCTTCGCCCAGCAGCATCCCCATATTCGCGTCAAGCTGCACAACGTGACCGGCCGCGACGGCCTGGCCATGTTGCGCAAGGACGACGTGGACTGTGCGGTCGGCTCCATGCTCGAGGTGCCCGATGATCTGGAATACCGGCCGGTCGTGACCTACAAGCCGGCCCTCATCGTGCCCAAGGACCATCCGCTGGCCGATAAGAAGGACATCCGCCTGGAGGACATCAGCCCCTATGGGCTCATCCTGCCGCCGCGCCATTTGTCCACCTGGCGCATCGTCGACCTGGTGTTCCGGCAAAACGGCGTGAGTTATCAGGTGGCCCTGGAGGCGGGCGGCTGGGAGGTCATCAAGAAGTATGTGGAACTGGGGCTCGGCATCTCCATCGTCACCGACGTCTGCCTGACGGGGGAAGAACAGCTGGCGGCCATCCCCCTGGATCATTACTTCCCGCGCCGCAGTTACGGCCTGGTGCTACGGCAGGGCCGCTACCTGTCCCCGCAGGCCAAGCGCTTCATCGACATCATGGCTTCCGTCTACGCGCCGGAAGGTGACATGGACATGGCCCACGCACGCGGCTCCATCGCCTTTGATGCGTTGCCCGGCGAGGAGCTGGGTGAAGATCCGAATTCCTTCTAGCCAAAAAGGTCGCCGCTTGCGGCAGGATGTCCCAGGAGCCGCGCTGGTTCAGGAATGGCCTGCTAAGCTGTTGTGGCACATGGCCCCAAGGCGTGCTGGGACTCCTGCCTTTCTCCCGGACACAACACTAATGAAGATCGTGCTTTCGTCAAATCACACCGCCGAACAATTCGTCCGTTTCGCGCGGATCTGGAACGACGAGGTATTCGCCCGTGTGGAACTGGCGGGCGAATTATCCGAGGCCGACCTGGAACAACTGACGGCGCGGGCCATCGCCCTGAAGCCCGACGACTTCGCCGACGTGGTGCTGGAACTGATTGCCTCCAGCCCCGCGGCCACCGCCGACGTACTGCACCGAATCTACCGCCATGGCGACCAAGGCGCCCGCGAAGCCCTCTGCGAGCGCGAGGACCTGGATGCAGACCTGCGTGCGGCGTGTGCCCGGGCGATGCAGACGGCCTGACTCCACAGCCGACAAGGAGCCGCGGATTCATTCGGTTCCGCAATTTCCGACGCAAGCTGAATTTATCTTCCTGCCTTGGAATGGCCCCTGGCTTTCGCCGGGGTGACGATAGGTGTGGTGCCGGTCACGTTGACTGGGCTGGCGTTGCTTGAGGCATTACCGGCGGATTCGGAACGCGACCATTTGGAGCTCGAGTTGCAGCTGGCTCTTGGCTCATCGTTGCTGAACGTAAGAGGCTACGGCGCGATCCGAGGTGCAACATTCTGCGTTACGGCGAAAATCCATCGGCGGCGAGCCTTAGTTTCATGGCCTGGTCGCTCTGTTTCCTCGGCTATCCCGATCAGGCATTGGCCAAGGCGCAGGAGGCGGTTGCGTTTGCGCGTGCGCTCGCCGATCCGCCGACGCTCACGCTTACCTTTGCCTCCCTGTTGTACCGGCTGCGCCCGAGCCGGAACAGGCGCAGGCGGCTGCTCAGGAAGTATTGCAGGTTGCCGGCCGCCAGGAGTTGATGTTTTGGACGGCAAGCGGACTCGCGCTGCATGGCTGGAGCAGGGTGATGGCGGGCGACGAAAGCGGCGTCGCCGAGATCAATCGCAGCCTCGATGGCATGCGGCAGGCGATGGGCGGCGCGGGCGTTTCGTTTCTCGCCGTGCTGGCTGAGGCGCATGAACGACTGCGCCAGCCCGAAGCGGGGTTGGCCGTGGTCGCTGAGGCCCTGGCCATCGCCGATGCGATCGCCGACCGCTATTTCGAAGCAGACCTGCACCGCCTCAGTAAAGCATGGAACCCATGCAGTGACTGGAATTGAAGGCCTGTGCTGCCGGGCGCCGTCGCCAAACGTGCTCCGAACAGAATGCGCTAGGCTCACCCCAGCACGAGCCCGACGGAGAGCAGAAGCCCATGTGCCGCCATGGCTGCCCCAGTCAGCTTGATCGCGGGAAGAATGCGGGCAGGCGTCTCGCCATGGCGGAGCAGAATGGTTGCGGCGCGCAGGCTCAGCGGCAAGGTGAGCAGGCCAAGCAGGCTTGATGCGGGAAGCCGGTCAGTAAGGACGAACAGCGGTAACGCGCTGTAGGCCATACAGACCATCGCCAGGTAAACCCAACGTGCGCGGCGTACACCGAGACGAACCACCCAGTGGTGCTTGCCGACAATGGCATCGGCCTTCATGTCCGGAAATTCATTCACGTAGAGCAGGCACGCCACCAGGAGACCGTAGGAGGTGGAGGCGATGAGGGGAAGTGCACTGGCCTCGCCGCGCTGCACCATGTCACTACCGACGGTAATCAGACTGCCATAACTTACGGCAATGCAGAGTTCGCCGAGCCCCCGATGGTTGAGAGCGAGCGGGGGCGCCGAATAGCCCCAGCTGATGAGCAGGCCGGCAAGGCCCACCACGAGCAATGCCTCGCCGGCATACGGCAGGAGGATCACGCCGATCAGCATCGCTGCACTCAGCAAGATGGCCCCGTAGATGGCGGTTTGTCGTTCAGTGAGTACCCCGTTCTGGATGAAACGACTGCCGCCGGAGAACGGATACAGCCGATCGACGTTCTGCGCATCGGTGCCGTTGAGCGCATCGTAGTAGTCGTTGAGCACATTCGCGCCGGCGGCGACCAGCGCGGCGCCAATCACCGTGAGCAAAGCAGTGGGCAGGTGAACGGGCAATCCGTCCAGCGCGGCTGTCGAAAACCCGATGAAGCATGGCATCACCGTCGCGAGCAGGAATGCGGGGCGGGTGGCGGCAACGTACTTGGCCACAGGGCTATGGCCAAAGCGTTCCACTGTTGGTTCTGCAACCGCGACGTTTTGCACGTGGAAAATCCCAGTCAAGGAATGCATCGTTTGCCGGACACGAGAGACCCGGCCTTCTGGCCATGGTTTGCTCAGCTTTTTTGGAGGAGTCTGCCCCTCTCGCGAGCGGCACAGGATGCGCTGATCGTTCGCGCCCGTCTCTAGGAAAGTTCGGAAATCCCCTTAGGAAAAGTCCGATGCGATGACGCGTGAACCGCTGCCGCTGGAGTGTTTTCGCCGTGCCGCGAAGGTTCGGGTCGATCGTAGCCAATGAAACAGCGCCCGGGCAGAGCTCGAACGGCATTTTGAACCTTTTCTAAACTGCTTAGGAATTTTCTGGCCCATCGAATGGACATGTGCCGAGGTATGCTCATGCGTACCGTCGTCTGCGGCGGCGAAGTGGCGGTAAATCTCCCGCGGCTTGATCGAGAGCAAGAAGAATGCGGCTTGACTCCTGCTAGGATCCGCGCTTTGGCCGGGGTGCCCCCGCCGAACCGAAGAGCTTGTGTGAGGACAGTCGATGGGCCGCGTAGAACTGGTTTGCCCGGCGGGGAGCCTGCCTGCCTTGAAGGCGGCGGTGGATAACGGCGCCAATGCCGTGTACATGGGATTCCGCGACGCCACCAATGCGCGCAATTTTCCCGGGCTCAATTTCGACGAGAACAATGCCCGCCAGGGCATCGACTACGCACGCCGCAAGGGCGCCAAGGTGTTGCTGGCGCTCAACACCTTCCCGCAACCGCGGCGCTGGCGTGAATGGACCACGGCGGTGGATCGCGCCGCGGCCCTCGGCGTGGATGCTTTGATCCTCGCCGACGCCGGTCTGATGCACTATGCCTCCAAGACGCATCCGCAACTGCGCCTGCACCTCTCTGTTCAGGGCTCCAACACCAATTACGAGGCCCTGGAGTTCTATCGCGAACAGTTCGGCGTGCAGCGTGCCGTTCTGCCGCGTGTGCTGTCGCTGTCCCAGGTTCAACGTGTGGTGGAAAATACCCAGCTGGAAATCGAAACCTTCGCCTTCGGCAGCCTGTGCGTGATGGTGGAAGGCCGTTGCTACCTCTCGTCCTACGTGACGGGAGAATCGCCCAATACCTACGGCGCCTGCTCGCCCGCCCATGCCGTGGCCTGGGAAGAAAAGGGCCTGGCGCGCAACGTGCGCCTCAACGGGGTACTCATCGATTCCTATGGCGCCGGCGAACACGCGGGTTACCCGGTGGTTTGCAAAGGGCGCTACCGGGTCGAGGGCCGCGTCGACTACGCCATCGAAGAACCCACCAGCCTGTCGGTACTGGACGTACTTCCACAACTGGTGCGCATGGGCGTGAAGGCGCTCAAGGTGGAAGGACGCCAGCGCAGCCCGGCCTACGTGGCGCAGGTGACGCGTGTGCTGCGCGCCGCGCTGGACGCCTGCGAGGCAGATCCCGATGGGTTCAGCGTGCGTGGCGAATGGGCGGCACAGCTGGACAAGGTCGCCGAAGGCGCGACGCATACCTTGGGCGCGCTGGATCGCGGTTGGCAATGAATCTGCCGGAGCCGAATCACGGTTTCGAGCCCCGAGGAAAACCCTGCGCCGTTTGTGCAATGAGCAAAGCACACATTGCCGAAGGATAGGAGATTGATCCCCTCTCCCCAGCCCTCTCCCGGAGGGGGCAAGAAGTGAGCGGTGTCGGGAAGCACCGAGCGGATTCGAACGTTCCCTCTCCCCCCGGGAGAGGGCCAGGGAGAGGGGGTAAGATGCTTCGTGAGTCCTGGTTGAGAGAGGCTAGGGCGGTTGTCTCGGCTGGAGAACAATGAAATTCATGAAAATTTCGCTCGGTCCTCTTCTTTATTACTGGCCCAGGGAACGGGTGCTGTCGTTTTATGGTGACGCCGCCAACTGGCCCGTGGACATCGTGTACCTGGGAGAGGCGGTGTGTTCCAAGCGGCGCGCGCTGCGGCTGGAGGATTGGCTGGAGATCGCCGCGCAACTGAGGGCCGCCGGGAAGGAAGTGGTGCTGTCCACCCTTGCGCTGGTGGAGGCGGAATCCGAACTGATCACCCTACGGCGGATCGCCGGCAACGGCGACTACCTGGTGGAAGCCAACGAGATGGGTGCGGTGCGCCAGTGCGCGGGCCGTCCGTTCGTGGCCGGTCCGCACCTCAACGTCTATAACAGCGGGACGCTCGCCTGGCTCGCGGAACTGGGTGCCCGCCGCTGGGTCATGCCGGTGGAACTGTCACGGGACACGCTGTGCGATTTCCAGGCGCAGCGCCCCGCCGGGATGGAGACCGAAATATTCGCTTTCGGACGAATGCCGCTGGCCTTTTCCGCACGATGCTTTACTGCGCGCGCCTGCAATCTGCCCAAGGACGATTGCGAATGGCGTTGCGGCGATTATGCAGATGGCTTGATGGTCGAATCACAGGATGACAAGCCTTTCCTGGTCTTCAACGGCATTCAGACCCAGTCGGCGCAAACGGTGAACCTGATCGGGGAATTGCCCGGCATGGCGGAAGCGGGTGTGGATGTGGTAAGACTCTCGCCCCAGAGTGAGCACATGGCCGAGATCATTGCCGCGTTCCGTGCCGTCGTCGACGGCGCCGAACCGGCCGTGGCGGCGGCAGAGCGGACGGCGCGGCTCGGGGCCGGCGCGCCCTGCAACGGTTATTGGCTGGGCGGCGCCGGCATGGAATGGCGCGCCTGACATCATAGAGGCAAACAAATGGCAATTTTTGTTTCCATGGCAAAGGTCTCGCTGACGCTCCTGCCCGGCATCGCGCGGGGCATGCGTGTGCTCCCCGACAGCGTGCACAGCGAGGTGGTGGCGCGCATCACCAACCACCTGCTCAAGGGCCAGTGGATTCGCGAACAACTGGCGGATTTGCACGGCAAGCGTTTCGCGCTGCACCTCCGTGACACCGGCACCGAGTTGCGCTTCGAAGTGGCGGGCACCCGGCTGGTGAGGGCCGCCAGCGGCGGCCAGCCCGATGTCACCATCGAAGGCGACCTGCATGATTTCTGGCTGCTTGCCAGTCGTCGCGAGGACCCGGACACCTTGTTCTTCCATCGGCGCCTGGCGCTCAAGGGCGACGTGGCCACGGGTCTGTTGGTGAAAAACCTGCTGGATGCGATGGAATTCGATGCAGACGCGCATTTCCGTGCCGTGCTGGGTGAGCGGGCGGGGGCGGTGGTTTCCGGAGCGGTTTCCCGCCTGCGCAACATCTCCGGTGCCTTGCAGCGCCAGCCTTGAGCTGAATTGAACCACGGAGTCACGGAGCGAATCCCCTGTCACAACGCGGAGGGCGCGGAGGGCGCGGAGGTTTCAGAGAACACGGAGATGCCATTTTGTTGGTGGCCTCTCTGGTTGAGACATTTCTCCGCGTCCTCCGCGCCTCCGCGTTGATCGTCGTTGACCCACGTCAATAGCGCCGCATCTGTCCCACCAACACGCCCTGGATCGCCACCCGTTCGGGCGCATAGCGCATGGGCTCCATGGCGGCGTTCGCGGGGTGCAGCAGCACCTCGCCGGAACGCCGCTGCAATCGCTTCAGCGTCGCCTCATGTCCGTCCACCAGCGCCACCACGATCTCGCCGTCACGCGCCTGCTCGCGCGCCTCGATGATCACGTAATCGCCATTGAGAATGCCGTCATCCACCATGGAATCGCCGCGCACACGCAGCACATAACAGGGCGCGCGGCTGCGCAGCAAGCGCGGCACTTCGATGCTTTCCGGCTGGGCCACGGCTTCGATGGGACGGCCGGCGGCGATGGTGCCGAGCAGCGGGAGGGCGTTTTCTTCGCCCATCGCCGCCGCGCTCAGGCGCAGGCCACGCTGCTTGCCGTGGAGCGGTTCCAGATAGCCCGCCTCCACCAGGGCGCTGACGTGCTTGTGCAGTGAGCCGCGGGAGCGCAGGCCCAGGGCCGCGCAGACCTCGTCCAGGGTGGGGGGATAGGCCTGCTGCCGCGCGTGCTCGCGCAGGAAATCCAGAATGGCTTGCTGACGGCGGGTCAGTTCCATGGCCATGCTCCTGATTGTCCGTTCTCCATCGGTTCTATATTATCGGCTGCCTGACGCCTGGAGAACCCCATGAGCCGGCCCGCCGAGAAAATCAGCACCCCAGACGATCCGGTGGCCCGCCTGGCCGAGCGCCTGTCGTCCAAGTACCGCAGCCGCATTACGGGCGAACTGGTGGTGCCGCCCCGTAACGGTCGTTATGCCGATCTCCCCGCCGATCTGGACCGACGCCTGCAACAGGCCCTTGCCGCGCGCGGCATCCAGCGACTCTACAGCCACCAGGCCGAGGCCTGGCGTCTGGCGCGCGAGGGCCGCCACTTCGTGGTGGTGACGCCCACCGCCTCGGGCAAGACCCTGTGCTACAACCTGCCGGTGTTGCAATCGGCCATGCAGGCGCAGGCCAAGGCGCTTTATCTGTTTCCCACCAAGGCGCTTTCGCAGGACCAGGTGGCCGAGATCCTGGAATTGAATCAGGCCGGCGATCTGGGCGTGAAGGCCTTCACCTTCGACGGCGACACCCCGGGCGACGCGCGCAAGGCGGTGCGCACCCGTGGCGACATCGTGGTCTCCAATCCCGATATGCTGCACCAGGGCATCCTGCCGCACCACACCAAGTGGGCGCAGTTTTTCGAAAACCTGCGCTATGTGGTCATCGACGAGATGCATACCTATCGCGGCGTGTTCGGTTCCCACGTGGCCAATGTGATCCGCCGCCTGCGCCGCGTGTGCCGCTTCTACGGCGCCGAACCGCTGTTCATCTTCGCCTCGGCCACCATCGCCAATCCTGCGGAACTGGCCGGCGCGCTGCTGGAAGAGGAGGTCACCGCAATCACCGAAAGCGGCGCGCCCGCCGGGGAAAAACGCCTGCTGCTGTGGAATCCGCCGGTGATCAATCCGGACCTGGGCATTCGCGCCTCGGCGCGCTCCCAGACCACGCGCATCGCCCGCGCCGCGGTGAAGACTCGGCTCAAGACCATTTTGTTCGCGCAGAGCCGGCTCATGGTGGAGGTGCTGACCAAGTATCTGAAAGACGTGTTCGATCGCGACCCGCGCAAGCCCGCCCGCGTGTTCGCCTATCGCGGCGGCTATCTGCCCACGGAGCGCCGCGCCACGGAACAGAAGCTGCGCAAGGGCGACATCGATTGCGTCATCGCCACCTCGGCGCTGGAACTCGGCGTGGACATCGGTGCGCTCGATGTGTGCGTGCTCAACGGCTATCCCGGCACCATCGCCGCCACCTGGCAGCGCCTGGGCCGCGCCGGGCGGCGCAATCGCACGGCCCTGGGCGTGCTGGTGGCCAGCAGCGCGCCGCTGGACCAATACATCGTGCGCAATCCGGAGTTCTTCCTGGGCGCGAGCCCGGAGCATGCACGCATCGATCCGGATCAGTTGTTGATTCTTCTTGACCACGTGCGCTGTGCCGCCTTCGAACTGCCCTTCAACGCAGGCGAGAAATTCGGCCGCGAAAACCTGCTGGAACTGCTGGAGTATTTGGCGGAGCAGGGCATCATTCACCGCGAAGGCGAGCGCTGGCACTGGATCGCCGACAGCTATCCCGCCAACAGCGTGAGCCTGCGCTCCGTGGCGGAGGGCAACTTCGTGGTGGTGGACATCACCGACGGACGCCAGGACATCATCGCGGAGGTGGATTTTTCCAGCGCGCCCATGACCATCTACGAAGGCGCCATCTACATGGTGCAGGCCAATCCCTATCAGGTGGAAAAGCTGGACTGGGAGGGCCGCAAGGCCTTCGTGCGCCGCACCCGCGCCGACTACTACACCGACGCCATCGACTACACCAAGCTCAAGATCCTCGACGACTTCGCCCGCGACAGTGCACCCGGCGCCGAATGCGCCCGTGGTGAGGTGCACGTGGTGCGGCGCATCGCCGGCTACAAGAAGATCCGCTACTACACCCACGAGAACGTGGGCTACGGCAACATCAATTTGCCCGATCAGGAAATGCATACCACCGCCGTGTGGTGGCAGATCGAACCCGAGGTGCTGGAGCGCGCTTTTCCAAGCCGCCAGCAGGCCCTGGACGGTTTCCTCGGTGCCGCCTATGCGCTGCATCACGTGGCCGCGCTGCGCACGATGTCCGAACCGCACGACCTGGGCCGCGCCGTGGGCGACGGCGACGCGCGCTGGTTCGCCACTGTGGATGCGAGCGGGCGCGGGCAGATCCGCGGCGACGACGGCAAGGTGATCACGGTCGACAGCCAGGGACGTTTCCGGCCGGCGGTGTTTCTCTACGACAACTATCCCGGCGGCGTGGGCCTGTCCGCGCCGCTCTATGAGCAGCGTCACGACGTCGTGCAGGCCGCCCAGACGCTGGTGGACGCGTGCGATTGCCGCTTCGGCTGTCCCAGTTGCGTGGGGCCGATCCTCGCCTCGGACGAGGAGCGCGGTTATTCGCCCAAGGCCGCTGCGCTGCGGGTGCTGGAACTTTTCCATGGCCGGGCTCAAGACTAGGCTCGGCCTGCTGCAGAAGGAGCGCGGCTTGCCGCCGGCGGCACCTGCGAGCGCGCCTGCTACGCATGCCGCGCCCGCATCGTCATCGGTGAAGCGCCTGGCCGATCGCCTGCGCGATCTGCGCGCGCCCTCGGCGGCGCCGCCCCGTGCCGCGCGTGCCGTGCCTTCGGCGGAGGAGATGGCGGAACGCCTCGGTGGTGTCGCCATTGCGCCCGGCCTGGTGCAGGTGGAGCGCCGCGTGCCGCTCGATGGTCGCCACGGCAAGCAGCCGCTCGCCGCACTGCGCGATGCGGTGGACCTGCCGGACGCCCCCACGGCCGCACCGCACGGCTGGCTGTTCCTCGACACCGAAACCTCCGGTCTGTCGGGCGGCACCGGCACGGTGGCCTTTTTGCTCGGTTTAGCGCGGGTGGAGGAACAGGAACTGGTGGTGCGCCAGTTCATGCTCACGGCCTTCGCCGGCGAGCCTGCGTTGTTCGAGGCGGCGAAATCCTGGTTCGACGAGGCCGAGGCCTTCGTGAGTTTCAACGGCAAGGCCTTCGACCTGCCGCTGCTCGCTACGCGCGCGCGGCTCAACGGTCGTGCCGTGGCACTGGACAAACCCCATCTGGATCTCCTGCACGCCACCCGCCGCGCCTTCGCCTCGCGCTGGGACGATTGCCGCCTGGCCACCGCCGAGCGCCGGCTGATCCGTTTCGAGCGCGAGCACGACCTGCCGGGCGCCCTGGTGCCCGAGGTGTGGTTCGCCTTCGTGCAGCGCGGCGAGATCGCGCGTATTCCTGCGGTGCTCGAACACAACCACTGGGATCTGGTGTCGCTCGCGGCACTGCTGCCCATCCTGCATGCGGTGCATCAGGCGCCCGGTGCGTGGGAGAGCGACATCCTCGCCGTGGCGCGCAGTTTCCTGCGCAGCGGCGACGGGCTGCGCGCGTATCGTTTGTTGGCGGAACACGAGGCCATGCTCACCCCCGACGGCCTGCGGGAACTGGCCTGGCTATATCGGCGACGCGGTGATTGGCAGCAGGCCTGCGCCCTCTGGTCGCGGCTGGCCGCGGAGGGCTGCGTGGAAAGCATCGAGCGTCTGGCCAAATATCACGAGCACGTGACCGGCGATTTCGTCGCCGCGCTTGAATACGCCAACCGCCTTGGCGATGCCCACGAGGCGCGGCGTGCGCGGTTGCTGCGAAGGCTACGCGACTAGACGTGCAGAATCGCGGCCTGACGCCGTTCCTACCTGCGAGCTCCATTCGGGCAAAAAAAAAGACGGCCGGTAGAACCGGCCGTCTTTTTTTATTTCGTTGGAGTTAATGCGCCGTTTGGGTCAGCGCGCCACGTGGAGGTCGCAGTGGTGCTTCTTCGCGGGTTTCCATCCGGGGTGGTGCTGCTTGCGGGTGTTCTGCCTGGCGTTCGTGCTGCGGGGGCGGCCAATCATCCAGGGAATCGAGGTAATCAGCATAAGCTCTGCTTACTTCAACCGTCGTAAACCGCATCTCATACCCTCCTATCACTCATGGAGCAACGGACCCGAATTTCACTATAGGGATTAGGGACGCTGTGTCAACGCGTAACCGGGAGCACCGGCTCGTCTCAGCTGCACCATGAAGATCGGACGGGTTCTTATGGTCTCCATCAAGGTAACGATGGATTCTTATCGAAAGCACCCGCGGCCGGCGCGGACTGCAACTACGCTATTGGAAAACCGGGGGCAAGCACATGGCAAGGCGAGGATGAGAGTCCGCGCGTGGGTTTTTTGCACGCTTTTTTTCTTGGCCTGCGGCCAGGCTGCTGCCGCCACCCTCGTGTTCATGGCCCTGGGCCCTGCCAACCGAATTCTCGCCATCGATGCGTCCCGGCACCAGCCCACACGCACCCTGCTCGGGGTCATCGACGCCCGGGCGGTGGTCGCCGCGGGGTCGGGGCTGCTGGTGTCCGGCAGCTTCACCAGCCGCCCGTCTGAAGGTGGGGGCGCAGGAGAGTTGTACGTGATCGATCCAGCGCACGGCCATACGGTGCTGACGCTGCCGGTTCGCGGACGGATCCACACCCAGGCGGTCACCAGCGATGGGCGCTACGTGTTGTCGACGCACCCGGACAGCAACGCCATCAGCGTGTTTGATCTGCAATCGCTGCAGGTTGCCCGATATCTCAAGACTGGCGCCGCGCCGGTGGCGGTAGTGATCCGACGGCTCGAACCGCGCGCTTTCGTGAGCAACACGGGCGACGGCACCGTGGCCGAGATCGACACGCGCACCTGGCAGGTCGCGCGGCACTGGTCCGTGGACGGCATTCCGCGATTCCTAGCCATCGACCGCGAGGAGAAACGGCTGCTCGTCGGTGTGCCCGAACAGGGCACCGTCACGGTAGTTCAGTTGGATACCGGCGAGGTGGAACGCCGCATTCCGGTCGGAAGAAAAGGTTTCGCGGGGCTGGCCCTCGGGGAAGACGGCCGCTCGCTGTTCATCGGTGGGCCGGATACGCGCATCACCCTGCTCGACATCGAATCCGGCGCCTCCCGCCATGTGGAATTGGGCGCACGGCCCGGCGACATCAATCCCATCGCAGGCACGGGCACCTTATACGTGGCGAGCCGGGAAAAACCGATGGTGTGGGTGTTGAACCAGCGCAATCTCGAACTTCTGGAAACCTTCGAGCTTCCCGCGGGTGAGGGATTTCAGGTTGCGGTACTGTCCGGGATTGCGCCTGCGGAGGCTTCGACGCTGTCGTCGCACTGACCGAAAGGAGTGTGTGATATGGCGAATACGTGGGTTCTCGTAGCGGACAGCAGCCGCGCACGCGTGTTCCGCGCGGATGGCGCGGACGAGCACTTGATCGAGGTGCAGGATATGGCGCATCCGGAAGGACGCTTGCACGAGACCGAACTCACCACCGACCTGCCGGGACGGGCGTTCGACAGCCACGGGCAAGGACGCCACGCCATGGAAGAGGAAACACCGCCGAAGCGTCAGGAGGCGATCCGGTTTGCCAAGCGCGTCGGCGACATGCTGGAAAGCGCACGGACCGCAGGCGATTACGACCGGCTCGTGGTGGTGGCCGAACCGCGTTTTCTCGGTTTGCTGCGTGACAGCCTGTCGGACGAGACCATCAAACTGGTGGGCTTGGAAATTGACAAGAACCTTGTTCAGCAGGCACCGCAAGTCATTCGAGACCGGCTTCCGGCGCAATTTTGATGTGTGGAATCAGGCGGGAGAGTGCGGGCGGAAAAAACCACTGAGCGTGGCTTGCCCAAGAAAATTTCTCTCCTAGTATTAACCCCAGTTAGAGCGCGACCGGCCAAGGTGCGGAGAAAATGGAAGCTTTTTACCGCTCGAATTTGCCTAGAAAATTGCAGTCCGGCACCAAGACTGGACACCGCTTTCGTAGCAAGCGTCTACGACATGTTTCAGTGGTGCCGGCCCTGCGTGTTGCATTGGTACGCGATGGGCGGTTGTTCGACTACCTGACCACCAACGCCGGTTCGTTGCGCCGCAATCAGCCGAGTGCGCTCCACTATCTGGCGCGGCGCTGCATGCAATGGCAGGAACTGGAAACACCGGAAAGCTACAGTCTGGCCTGTCGTGAACTCGGCTGCGCAAGCGCGCAGGCCCTGGAGCGCGTCGCCACCGATCTCGATAAGGACGATGCAGCGGTACTTGGCATCCTCACCGATGTCGCCTATTCCTACTTGGCAGGCGTGTTACCGATCTCCGATCTGGAACGCGTCCTCAGCCTTACCGAAGACCTTGGCTTCGAGCTTTTCCATCCCGAGCTCTACAGCATGACGGCAGAACTGGGGCGCAAGAGCCGAATGGGTCGCCACAGTTCCAGTGTGTTCCTGTTGCGCGGCATCGGCCATGGCACAGATACGCAGCCTTGCGACCCGGCCCTGTTGGAACATGCGATACGGCTGCTCGAATCCTGGGGCGGCAAAGGCCAGGTCAGCTGGCCGGAGCTAGTCGGCATCGAGAGTTAAGCAGACTTCCGAATCAGATTAACCAGCGCGTGGCCTCAAGCAATGCGCGCGCGATCCCCGCTACCAATAACGCCACTCCCACGGACAGTGTCACCGATGCGAAGGCCTCCTTGCGGCCGATGGTCTTCAGCATCACCGCGAAGGTGGATACGCACGGTATGTAGAAGGTGAGGAACAGCAGGAACACAATAATCTGCACTGCATCCAATACCGTGCCCACCTCGAAGGTTTCGAGCGCCTGATAGATCATCAGCAGCGACAGTTCCTTACGCAGCACGCCGAACAGGATGGGCACACCGAGCACAACCGGTAGACCCAACCACCAGTTCGTGATGGGCGTGAGCAGGGTGTTGATCAGTGCGTCAGCGCCGAAGTGGCTCATCAGCGCGAGTACCACGCTGCCACCCACCAGCAGTGGAGTGACGATGGTCAGGATGTCTTCGGTGCGCGCCCAGGTGGTGGTGAGCAGACTGCGCAGCTCGGGCAGGGCATAGGGTGGGATCTCCAGCACCTGGCCCGGCCCGGTCTCCGGCTGTTGGCGTGCCAGCAGGCGTCCGACCAGCGCGATCACCGTCACGGTCAGCAGAAAGATCGCCAGCACGCCCCCGGCGCCCAGGTACTTGCCGGCCAGTGCCAGGATGATGGCCGAGCGTGCCGAGCAGGGCACGAAGGTAATCAGGATCGAGGCCACCACGCGTGCGCGGCCGCGGGTACTTGCAGCGGCCGCCGACAGCGCCGGGACGTTGCAGCCGAGGCCGAGCAGGAAGGGCACCGCCACGCTGCCGTGCAGTCCCACGTGGTGGAAGCCACGGTCCACCACGAAGGCGATGCGTTGCATCACGCCGGCCTGCTCAAGCGCGACCAGCAGCATCACCAGGGGAAGCATGTAGGGCACCACGATACCCACCAGGCCAATGAGACCGTCGACCACCGCGCGGCCCACCACCCCCGCGGTGGATTGGGGCTGCCATTCGGCGGCCAGTTCGATGAGCTTTGCCGCCGTGACACTGTCGAGCCAGGCGCTCACCTCGAAGACCACGAACAGCACCGCGCCGAACACGGCCAGACTGCCGAGCAATCCCCACTGCGGGTGCAGGAACAATTCATCGAGCCAGTAACGCCAGCCCTTGCCCTCGTGCGGTGCGCCGAGGCGCGTGGCAGATTCGTAGAGGGTGGCGGCGATGTGATGCCGGTCTGCGTGCATCTCCTCGGCGAGCGGACGGGGCAGCTGGCGCTCCGCCTCCTCACGCAATGCCGCAATGCGCGGCTGCAGTTCCGGAAAGTGC
>Ga0265293_10003116_pt1 | contig 31464 bp, 20 predicted proteins | sample Munlanlewell138R_FD_192505 | JGI IMG/M metagenome (GOLD analysis project Ga0265293, IMG submission 192505) | Leachate microbial communities from a municipal landfill in Southern Ontario, Canada - Leachate well 138R | ecosystem: Engineered > Solid waste > Landfill > Unclassified | place: Canada... | reverse complement strand
CCAAGCATTGCTGGCGGCGCGCTTTATGCCTTTGGTGGACAGCTTCGATGTCAAGACCCAGCAGTCTTATTCCAAATTTTTGCTGCGCCTTTTGCACCGTGACAGCGGTAGGCATCCCTATTTCTGCTGCCAGGTGCCGCAACCTGCGTCCAAGGAGATTCACAAGCGCCTGTTGACTTTGTTTCCAGGATTGCCTGTCGAAGTATTCAACACTCGATTTAGCCTGGCATCGGACCTGTTTTTGGGCGCCATGGCCGAAAAACGTAGGTTGGCCGCCACCGGGCAGGACCCCTACGGCAGTGAGCAGGCCTATTGGCGGGAAACGGTCAATATGCTCGTCGCCATTTTTTCCGAACCGTTCGGAGGCTGACCGGACCCGCGATCCATTCGCCCATCCTTGCTACCTCCCCAATGAAACCTTCTGGTCAATGAAGCCAGCTGTCTGAGGGCTATTTGACCTCGAGTCTAATTAACATCATTGCGTCAATAATACGATCGTATTATTTTAATCGGCGTAGCGACAGGTCGGTTGCCGACGACGTCGGCGGCTCGATCGGTCCTGCAAGACTGCGCTTTTGCTCCACAAAACGATAACTAGAGGACGACATGATTACTCAAATGACTAATCGACCTAAATGCCTGCTGGTCGCCCTGTTGGGGCTTTCCTGCACTGGCCCGGCCGCCGCCGAGGTGGCAACTCATATGAACACCGGAGGGCTGGAAGAAATTGTGGTGACGGCGCGACGTTCGCAGGAAAATATACAGTCGACGCCGGTCACAGTGACTGCCTTTGGCGCGGAAACTCTCAGGGAGGGTGGCATCTCAACACCTGAGGATCTGCAGATGAGCACTCCCGGGGTGTACCTGTCAGGCACCGGTTCCCGACAAAACGTCATCTACCAGATTCGCGGCCAGTCGAAATCTGTCTTTGGACCGAACTCTCCCGCAGTGGTCAGTTATTTTGCTGAGGTACCCGATCCTTTTGTGGGTAGTTTCGTGCCTCAATACGACCTGAGTGCCGTTGAAGTACTAAAAGGTCCCCAAGGCACGCTATTTGGCCGCAACACGACAGGTGGGGCAATTTTGTATGCTCCGCAGGCGCCGACCTACGAATGGGGTGGATACATTTCCGGCATCGCCGGCGATTTTGACAAGCGGCAAATCCAGGGCGCCGTTAACCTGCCGCTGGTCGATAGCAAGGCCGCCCTGCGGGTGGCGGGGGATATCGACCGGCGGGATGGCTTTACCGATAACATTGGCGGTGGTAGCGACATTGACAATGTCGACAACCAATCCTTTCGAGTGTCGTTGCTGCTGGAGCCTTCGGAAAATCTTTCCAACACCACTCTGTTCGATTACTACAAAAGCGATAGTGGCGGTACCGCACAAGTGATTCGCGAGGTACACGCCGGTGACGATCTGCTGAGCCAGCTCGGTTTGCAGAGCAGCGCCCTGGAACAGTTGCAGCGGCAGAAACACTGGGGTCCGTACAAATCCAACGCCGTGGTTGATTACGGGGTTGAGAAAAACCGCCGCACTTCTCTGATCAACCGCACCGAGTTTCAGTGGCGCGATATCGAAGTGGTGAACATTTTTGGTTATCGCACGACCGAGCTCAGCATGGTGGTGAATACCGACGGCATGGGGATGCTTGCCGCCGATGGTTCCGGACTGTTGCCCGCCGGATTACCGGTTGCCTACATTAAAGCTAATCTCAACGATGCCGTGGAACAGATCAGCAACGAGTTCCAACTGCGGGGCAATTTTGCCGACGGCAAGGTCGACTGGTTAGTGGGGGCATTCTGGCTGCAGAGCAAGCCGGATGGAGCCCAGGGCAGTTCAGTGGGGTTTGCCCAGATTCCCGGGTTGCCGGTGGCAGGCCCAGCCTACAATTTTATTGAAGAGGAAAGCCAGGCGCTGTTTGGCCATGTCAGTTACGACCTCGGCGAGTGGCTGGAGGGCCTGGCACTGGAAGTCGGCCTGCGCTACACGGAAGATGACATCGAATCCTGTACCGGCACTGGCGTCAATACCGCCGCCGGTCCGATTTTCGCCGCATCCGACGTGGCTCGTCAGAGCGATTGCCTGAGAAGTAAAGGCAATCTGCTCAATACCAGTATCAACAGCACAAGCTCGGAGGAGCTGACCTGGTCGGTGGGGGTGAACTGGCAGATCAATGATGACCTGTTTACTTACCTGGTCAGTCGCCATGGCTATCGCGCAGGGGGTGTCAATGGCCCCACCTTTTCCGGGCGCCTGGAGCCTTACCAGGCATTCCAGCCGGAAACCGTCACCGATATCGAATGGGGCCTGCGCAGTGAATGGGCAGTGGGCGACGTGGGGGTGCGCTTGAATCTTTCGGCCTTTGTGGGCCGTTACGAGGATGTGCAGTCCGCGATCAGCGGTGTACAGACAGCTGCAGCCATCTGTGACCCGGCAAATCCAAACAATCCGCCAGGGGTTTCCCCGGATGGCGATTGCAACGCCAGCGACGACCCCGCCGGCGGTACCTTGCTGCTGAATGTTGGGAAATCGGAAGTGTCGGGGATCGATTTGGACCTGCAGGTTTCTCTGACCAACAACCTGCTGGTGACCTTCGGCGCAAATTATCTCGATACCCGGACCAGGTCCTTTGATCTACCTGCAGATTTTGTGCCCTATGTGGCCAGCGACGAGATCCATTTTGATCTGACGGCGGGAAAAAGCTATACGGCCGGGATTCGCTATGAGGTCTTTCCGGGGCCGTTTGCCGAGAAGGTGGTGCTCAACCTGGATTATTACTGGACCGACGAGTTTACCTTTTCCGAAGCCGTGCTTCCCGATTACAGTCTTGCCAACCTGCGCCTCGACATCAACGGTGTGGCTGAGTCCAGCATCGATCTCAGTTTCTTCTGCCGGAACCTGTTCGACAAGGAATACATAACAGCGGGGTCGTCGTCAGGCAGTTTCGTCGGCATCACATCGGTGGTTTACGGGCCTCCCAGGATGGTTGGTGCCGAAGTCCGGTACCGGTTCTAAGCCCGTTGGATGAATTGCCCGGCGGTGTCGCCCGCCGGGCGCCAATAACGACAAGCAAGGACAAAACATGAACGCCCTGTCTGCCTATCGCCGCACCATTTCCCCGCTGACAATGCGCGGCCTCACACTGAAAAACCGTATCGTGCGCACCGCCCACGCCACGGCCTTTGCCGATGGACCCATTTCCGATCCGTTGATCGCCTATCACCTGGAGCGGGCTCGAGGTGGCGTTGGCCTGAGTATTCTTGAGGGGGCCTGGATACACCAATCGTCCCGCACCTGGGCCCGGAATATTCACTGCTGGAGCGACGACATCATTCCCGGATACGAAAAGCTGATGGACGCCATCGGGCCCACGGGGATGGGGATGATCCAGCAGATCTGGCACGGTGGCGGTATCTACGCCGACTGGCGGGCGGTGCCAGTGGCCCCTTCGGCTTTGCCGGGAATGCTCACCGGCGTGCCCGCCAGGGAAATCAGCCGGGCACAGATTCGCGAGCTGGTGCATGCCTTTGCCAATGCTGCGGTGCGCTGTGAGAAAGGCGGCTTGCACGGCTGTGAGGTGGCCGGATCCCACGGTTATATGGTGATGCAGTTTTTGTCGCCCTGGAGTAACCGGCGCACCGACGAATACGGCGGTAGTCTCGGGAATCGAGCGCGGTTTCTGCGGGAAATTCTCACCGAGATTCGCAGCCGTGTATCAGATGGCTTTATCGCCGGTGTACGGCTCGGCCCTGAGGCTCTCGAAGGCGGTCTGACGACTGACGAAATCGTCGATACCCTGAACCTGCTCAGTGATGAAGGACTGATCGATTACGTCAATCTGTCGATGGGTGGCTACCACAACCCGGAGACGATCATTCCCGCCCTCCATGCTCCCTCTGGCGTGGAGCTGGACTGGGTGGGCGGCGTGCGGGGACGCACCGGGCTGATCACCATCGTGTCGGGGCGTTTCCGCTCCCTTGACGAAGTAGAGCAAGTCATCGCCGCCGGCGAAGCCGATCTGGTAGGGATGACACGAGCCACCATTGCCGATCCTCACCTGGTCAGCAAGACATTGGAGCGAGGGCCTGACGCGGTTCGGCCGTGCATCGGCTGCAACCAGCTTTGCGTGGGCAATATTTTTACCGGCCAAATGCTGCAATGCACCGTCAATGTTCAGGTGGGGCGGGAAGGAGAGTTGGCTGAGGCGATGACCCCGGCGACGGGGAGCGGCAAAAAGGTCCTGGTCGTGGGTGGAGGGCCGGCGGGCCTCGAGGCTGCCCGGGTCGCGGCGCTGGCGGGACACCGGGTCGAACTGCACGAAGCGACCCCCCATCTCGGCGGTGCGGTAAAGCTGGTCAAGATGATTCCCCACCTATCCGGCCTCGCCGACATTATTCACTGGCTCGAGGCGGAGGTGTACCGCCTGGGTGTCGATGTCCACACCAGCTCCTACCTGGATGCCGATGAGATTATCGCCATCAACCCCGATGTGGTGTTGCTCGCCACCGGATCGCAGCCGCGGGAGGACGGTTGGCAATTGGTTGCTCCCCGGCTTCAACTCGATAACCTGCGGCCGCCGTTGTTGGTGGGGGTATCCGATTTACTGGAGGGGCGGGTCCGGATCAGTGCTGACAGGACCGTGGTGATCGAGGATGATACGGGCCATGCGGAAGCCGCCGGGGTGGCGGAATATCTGCTTGCCCAGGGAGCGACGGTGCATTTTATTTGCCGTTTTGCCGACTTTGCCCCCGCAATGGCGCAAGCGTGGCGCGCCCGGCCCGCGTTGCGTCGGCTCAATGCCACTGGGCGGTTCACCTTGCACAGCCAGAGCCTGATCTCGAGGCTTGGCGATGACGGCAGTATCGAGGTCAGTTCCCTGGTGGGCTTGCCGCCTCGGCTTATCGCTGGTGATCATCTGATTTTTGTTGGCTACAACCTTCCTCAGGATGAACTGCTGAGTGCTCTGGAGCAGGCTGGTTTCGAGGGTCGTGTGGAACTGATTGGCGACAGTAAAAGCCCCCGGTATCTCCATGCAGCCATTCACGACGGGTTCAATGCGGCTCTTGCTATCGACGCCGCTCACTAACCTACAGGTTACTCGTTAGCGGAACCTCAACCCGCAGGCGTTGCCTTCAGATCGTCCGGCACCACTCCTTCACCCAGCGCTCTATGGAGCAGCCTTGCGGCGGCGCCGCTTGGCCCTCGGGCGCAGGCGGGTCCGGGCAATGTGCACGCTGGTTGCGGAGAACACCAACCCCAGCACGCTGAGCGCGATCACAATGATATCCCACAGCGGCCGGTGATGGATAAGGACGGCGAAGTCCAGGCTGTGCAGGCCGTTGTAGAGCCAGCGTTGCGCGCGCCCCTTGGTGGTGAGGCGGTTGATCAGCTCGCCGGTGGTCAGGTCGACGTGGAACCAGCTGCGTTCGTCGTCATCGAATTTTATCCGCAGCACCGGCAGCGGCCGCCAGCGCTGGTGGTGGGAGTAGTAATAGTTGTCATAGCGATCGATGATCGTCGCGGCGGTCATTGCAGCGCCGGCCATGATGCCGTCGAGTCGGGTGCGGGTGAGTTGCTCCAGGTCGCGCTGTGTCTGGTGGTGGGGCGGAACTACCTGGCGCTGATACGGCGCCGCCACCAGCACCAGGTAGGAATCCCCCGCCAGCCACTGCCAGACGACTTCCTTGGTGCCCGGGTATTGCGCCAGGACCTCATGGAGATCGGCCGGTTCGGCGCCGATCAGGGACGCAGCGGTCACTGCCGGGTTGCCGCGAAATTCCCCCAGCAGTCCGCCGAAGGACTGCCGTGGGGTGAAGACATTCCAGGGATTCATCGACATCAGCCCGCTGAACATAAAGGTGGTGAGAAACAGCAGGGAAACGAGCCCGAGAACATGGTGCAGTTTCATCATGCCCCGGTAGGGGGTGATGTCCTTGCCCCGGTAGGGGTTGCGGATGCGCAGCCGCAGCAGGCCGACCGCGGCGCCGGTGACGACGGCGCCGAGTCCCAGCAGGGACAGGGCGATCACCACCTGGCTCCACAGTTCGCCATGGCGGCGCAGCACCATCGGGTAGATCCAGTGCAGGTTGGCGCCGAGCCAGTTCCACACCCGCTCGCGGGCGCTGGTATCCCGCACCACCTCGCCGGTGAGGGATGAGATATAGAACTCGGTGCCGGCGGCGTCGTTCAGCGCCACGTGGTGCAATGGCCGGTGGGGATGAAGGCCGCTGGACACCGACCATTGGTCCATGTCGATCAGGCCCAGGGATTGCGCAGCCGCGGCCTCGCGGCCGGTGGCGGTGCGGTAGTGGTATTGCGCGGCGGTGAGTGCGTCCCCGGCGTCGACGCTGGTAAACGGCGCGCCGTTATCGGCGAACAGCCCCTGTTGTGTGCCATCGCCGGTACGCAGCAGGTAGGCCGGCCGGCCCAGCACCGTGGTCAGGCGCAGGGAGCGGATCTCCGCCCCGGCGGTGGCTTGCTCGAGCAGCCGGCCGACTGGCACCTGCACCTTTTGCCGGTCGATGACGGGCAGGCCGGACAGGCGTTCGTCCTCCGACAGGGATGGAAATTCCACATACATCATCACCACGCCGGTGAAAAACCACATGGCGAACAACAGGCACAGGCCGATGCCCAGCCAGCGGTGGCCGAGATAAAGCCAGCGTTTGATAGACACAGCCTAGCCTGCCGCGGTCATGGCATGACGCAGGATGCGGGCGTCAGAACGCATAGTGGAGGCCGATTTCGGCGCTGCGTCCATCTCCCAGAATCCACTGGTCGCCGTAGGGCGCGAGCACGTAGTCGTTGGTGTCGGTGAGGTTCTTGCCCCGCAGGCTGAGGCGCAGCGCATCGTTGACCTGCCACTGCACGGTGGCGTCCACCACTTTGTAGGCGGGCAGCTCGGCGGTATTGGCGTCGTTCAGATAGCGCTCGCCCACGTAACGGACACCGCCGGCGACCGACCAGGCGCCGGTGGCCTGCCAGGTCAGCCACAGGTTGGCGGTCTCCTCCGGCACGTTGCGGGGGGTGTTGCCGCTGTAATCGTTGCTGCCGCTGACAAATTCCTCGTACTCCGGTTCGGTCAGGGCGACGTTGAAATCGACGCTGAGCGATTCCAGCGGCAACCAGAACAGTTCGAACTCGACGCCCCGGGCGGACTGCTCGCCGATCTGGCGCTGTACGCCGCCGGGATCGGAGCTGACCAGGTCTTTCTTGACGATATCGAACAGGGACAAGGTATATTGCAGGCGGCCATCGAGGAACTGCTGCTTGACGCCGACCTCGAACTGCTCGCCCTCGGCCAGGTCCAGATCCGGGTTGGACGAGCTGATCAGCCCCTGGATGGAGTCGACAGCGGTGCTGTACTGGGCGTACAGGCTGGTGTTGTCGTTGGGCTTGAATACGCCGCCCAGCCGCCAGCTGGTGCCGGACATGTCGTTGTCGATCCGGCCGGCGGGGCGGCCGTTGCTGCGCGCGCGGTTGTCGCGTTCGTAGTCGATCTGGTCGTGGCGCACCCCGGCGACCAGGTGCCAGCGTTCGTTGATCTTCAGCACGTTGTCGACAAACAGGGCGTACTGCAGGGTATCGGTATCGAAGTCGCGGGTGGTCTCGCTGACATCGGCGTCTGCCCAGGTGCCGGGTACGGGGTTGCGCAGGTCGACACTGCTGCTACCGGCATAGGGGGAGTTGTTGATGTGGCTGAAGGTGATGCGGTTGATCTCGGCGCCGACGCTCAGCCGGTTGTCCATGCCGGCGAGGTCGAAGTCGAACAGCAGGTCGCTGCGGTGGCCCAACTGCTCCTGCTCGTGGAGGATTTCAAGGTAGTCGGAGCGGTCGACGAGGCCACTGGCGGGGTTGTAGCTGTAGCTTTCGATATTGCTCCATTGGCGCTCGCTGGTCAGGTAATAGGTATCGCTGCGCAGCTGCGCCTGGTCGTTGATCCGCCATTCGAGGCGCAGCCGCGGCCACAGGTCTTCGTATTCCACCACCGCATCGCGGGAATTGTAGTTGTTGCGGCGAATGGCGGAGGGAACGCGACCGTTCACCAGCGGTGTGCCCCAGTAGGTGGAAGCGTCGGTATCGGCGTAATCCACGCTGAGTTGCAGAGTGAGGGCGTCGCTCGGGCGGAACACCAGGGCGCCGGCCAGCGCGGTGCGCTCTTCGTCGCCGCGGTCGACATAACCGTCGGTGCGATGGTTGACGGCATTGAAGCGGAAGGCCAGGGTCTCGTTCAACGCCCCGCCGGAACCGAAGGCGAAGCGCTGCAGGCCGAAGCTGCCGGCAGTAACAGCCAGTTCGCTGGCGATAGCCTCGAAGTTTGGCTTTTTGGGCACATAATTCACGGTGGCGCCGATCGCCCCCACACCGTTGACGACGGAGCCGGGGCCGCGCAGCACTTCCACCCGCTCCACCGTCCAGGTATCGGCGGGGAAGGTCACCGAGCCGGAGCCGACATAGAGCCGGGTGCCGTCATAGGTGCTCACCACCGCGTTGTGGCCGTTGAAGCCGCGCACCGAGGTTCCTGTGCCGCCGTTGCCCGGGCTGGCGCTGGCGGCGAAACCGGTGGCCCGGGTCACCGCGGCAAGACCGGAGAAATCCCCTTTGAGCGCGATGTCCTCCTTGCTGACGATACTGACGCTGGCGGGGATATCCATCACCGCCAGGCCGAGGCGGCTGGCGGCACTGTTTTCCGCATCGAGGGTGAGTCCTTTGGTATCCAGGGCCTTGGAACGGACTTCAACCAATTCCATGACCCCGGTGTCGGCGATCGCGGAGGCGGAAAGCAGGCAGGCGCCAACGGCAACGGCGAGCTGCCGCTGTTTGAACAGAGTGGTGAACACGGTGCAAATCCTCAAACGTCAGGTTGGGCAGTGCGAATGAGGAAGTCAGAAACAGGCTGTTCGCTCTCAGGGTCGAGATCAATCAGCGTGCCGAAGCCCTCCGCTTCATCACTGCAGATAAAAATGCATGAGTGTATGAGAGGAGGGGGGAACAGAAATGGATGGCCACAGAACGGCGCGGCAAGTCCACCATCGTGAAGCCCTCCGCTTCATCGTCATAGCGACTGCACACTGTGATGACGCGAGCGGCGTCATCACCAGGCCGGTTTCGGGCTTGTGATCCATCCTGTGGAAAGATCATTTACCGTTGCGGGGGCAGCGGAGGTCTTGTCGCGGGCGGCCACTTCAAAAAAGTTGCCCGGACGCACCACACTTCCCGTTTAACCTGTTCCAAACCATCCCGGCGTTGTGGGATGGGTGAGCAGGCACCTGATGCAGGGGGCGGATTGTATAGGCGCGGCTCGGTGAAGGTCAAACCGGGGCCGCCGGACCGGATCAGTACGGTGCCTGGTGGCCGACCGACCGGTCACCGGCCTGCCCAATCGCAGTCGCGTGCCAGCTCGACAAAACTGCGGAGGTAATCGGTGCCGGTATCCTCGGTGCGGGTGCCGACGAAAATCTGCTTCTGGATGCCATCCGCGCCGAGGCGAATACCCTTGATGGGCAGGCTGTCGCTGTACTCCGCCACCAACCAGCCGGGCAATGCCGCAACGCCGCGACCTGCGGCGACCATCTGCAGCATGATATCGGTGGTCTCGATCTCCTTGTGGCGGCGGGGACTGCATTGCGCCGGCAGCAGGAAAAGACTGTAGATGTCGAGGCGTTCGATGGCTACCGGGTAGCTGATCAGGATCTCGTCGCTGAGCTGTTGGGGTTCGACATGGGGCAGGGCTGTCAGCCGATGATTCTCGGCCACCACCAGCACCTGTTCATAATCGAATACCGGGCTGAATTGCAGGCCCGGCTTGAACAAGGGATCGGGGGTGACCAGCAGGTCGATCTCATGGCCGAACAGTGCGCCGATGCCGCCGAACTGGAACTGCTGCTTGACGTCGACGTCGACGTCGGGCCAGCGCGCCAGGAACGGCGCCACCACCTTCAGCAACCACTGGTAGCAGGGGTGGCACTCCATGCCGATACGCAAGGTGCCGCGCTGGCCTTCGGCGTACTGGCGCATCAGCGCCTCGGCATGTTCCAGTTGCGGCAGCAGCCGGTTGGCGAGGTTGAGCAGGTAGCGGCCGGCCTGGGTCGGCCTCAGCGTGCGGCCTTCACGGATCCATACCGGCGTGCCGATATGGCGCTCCAGTTTCCTGATGGCGTGGCTCAGTGCCGACTGGCTGAGGCACAGGCTGTCGGCGGCCTCGGTGAGGGTGCCGCGGCGGTCGACTTCGCGAAGGATGGCGAGATGGGAGCGTTCCAGCATGGGATACAGCCTTGCATGAACAGAATTCATTGTATGTTGAATTTTTACCATTTTTATTCATTGGTTGGAAGCCCTAGCATGGCATTCTTCAACAGTGAGGAATGCATGTCATGGTCACCACCCACAATCTGGGCTTTCCCCGTATCGGCGCACGGCGGGAATTGAAATTCGCCCTGGAATCCTGCTGGCAGGGCGCGACCACTGCCGCCGAGCTCGAGCAGGTGGCCGCCGATCTGCGCCGCCGCCACTGGCAGCAGCAGTCTCGCCTGGATCTCGCGCCAGTCGGCGACTTTGCCCTCTACGACCAGGCACTGGACATGGGCATCACCCTCGGCAATGTCCCCGAGCGGGTCCGCAACCTGCCCGGCAGCGCCCTGGACACCTATTTCCGCATCGCCCGCGGCCGGGCGCCTGCCGACAGCGCGCAAACAGTGGTCGCCGCCGGTGAAATGACCAAGTGGTTCGACACCAACTACCATTACATCGTGCCGGAGTTTTCCGCCGCCACCACCTTTGCCCTCGACCCGGCGCGGCTGATCGGCCAGCTTGCCGAAGCGCGCCAGCTCGGCGTCAAACCCAAGCCGGTGATCATCGGCCCGCTCACCTATCTGTGGCTCGGCAAAAGCCGCGATGGCGAAGACAAGCTCGCCCTGCTGGAGCGGCTGCTGCCTGTGTACCGTCAATTATTGCAGGCACTGGCGCAACAGGGCGTGGACTGGGTGCAGATCGACGAACCGGCACTGGTGACGGAGCTGAGTGCGGCCTGGCAGCAGGCTTACCGCAAGGCGTACCAGTACCTGGCCGACAGTGGCGTCAAGTTGCTGCTGGCCACCTACTTCGGCAAGCTGGCCGATAACCTGGAGCTGACACTTTCCCTGCCGGTGCAGGGCTTGCACCTGGATGCGGTCAACGCCAGGGACGAGGTGGGGGCCGTGGTCGAGCGGCTGGCGCCGGACAAGATCCTCTCCCTCGGGGTCATCAATGGCCGCAATATCTGGAAGACCGACCTCAACGCCGAGCTGGACTGGCTGGAGCCCGTCTACCGGCAATTGCAGGAACGCCTGTGGCTGGCGCCGTCCTGTTCGCTGCTCCACGTGCCGGTGGACCTCGACAGTGAAACGGCGCTGGATCCGGAAATAAAATCCTGGTTGGCGTTCGCCCAGCAAAAACTGGATGAGCTGGACGTGCTGGCCAGGGGGCTCGGCGAGGGACGCGACGCCGTGGCCGGGGCGCTGGCAGACAATGCGGGGGCGATCGACAGCCGCCGCCAGTCGCGGCGGGTACACGATCCGGCGGTCGAGCAAGCGGTGTCCGGCATCGTCCCCGACCTGGGACAGCGCCGCTCGGATTACCCGGCGAGGGCCGAAAAACAGCATCGGCGGTTCAACCTGCCGGCGTTCCCCACTACCACCATCGGCTCCTTCCCGCAGACGCCGGAGATTCGCCAGGCCCGCGCCCTGTTGCGCCAGGGCGAGTTGGACGGGGAAAGCTATCGGCAGGCGATGGAACGGGAAATCGAGCACTGCGTGCGCGAACAGGAGCGTCTCGGGCTCGACGTGCTGGTCCACGGCGAGGCGGAGCGCAACGATATGGTGGAATACTTCGGCGAGCAACTGGAAGGCTATGTGTTCACCCGCTTCGGTTGGGTGCAGTCCTACGGTTCGCGCTGCGTGAAGCCGCCGGTGATCTACGGCGACGTATCGCGCCCCGAGCCGATGACGGTGGTCTGGAGCCGGTTTGCCCAGTCTCTCAGCGACAAACCGATGAAAGGCATGTTGACCGGCCCGGTGACCCTGCTCAACTGGTCATTCGTGCGGGACGACCAGCCGCGCCGCGATACCTGCCTGCAACTGGCCCTGGCGATCCGTGCCGAGGTGCTGGATCTGGAGCGGGCCGGCATCGGCATCATCCAGATCGATGAGCCCGCCCTGCGGGAGGGGCTGCCGCTGCGCCGCGCCCAGTGGCACGATTACCTGGACTGGGCCGTCGAGGCCTTCCGGATCAGCGCCAACGGCGTGGCCGACGACACCCAGATCCACACCCATATGTGCTACTCGGAATTCAACGACATCATGGCCGCCATCGCCGGACTGGACGCCGACGTGATCACCATCGAAACCTCGCGCTCGGCCATGGAGTTGCTCGATGCCTTCGACGAGTTCCACTATCCCAACGCCATCGGTCCGGGGGTATACGACATCCACTCCCCGAATATTCCCGGGGTCGACGCCATGGTCGAACTGATGAAGAAGGCCGCCGCGAAAATCCCCGCCGAGCGGTTGTGGGTGAACCCGGATTGTGGGCTCAAGACCCGGCGCTGGGCCGAGGTGACGCCGGCGCTGGAAAACATGATCGCCGCGGCCGGGGTATTGCGGGAGCGGGGCTGAGGGTACTGACCTGGGAGCCTGTTCAGGTCTTTCCGGCAGGCGATATTCCCCATGATAGGGTGTGCTGAGGCACGAAGCGCACCACAGGCTGGAAGCAATCCCGGTGCGCTTCGTGCCTCAGCACACCCTATGGGGCTTAACGAGCCTTTCGAGAAATTTTGAACGGGCCTTAACAGATATGCGGACGGTCTGGGGCCTGTCAAGGCACTTGGGGGAGCTCGCTTACCCCAATAGCGGCAGGGCTTGCCCCGCCATATAGGCGGCATAGGCGATGGCGCTGAAATACAGCATGGTTGCCACCATCAGCAGGTAGCCGAGTATGACCAGCAGGCCGTCGCGCTGGGAAATCCCGCTGGACAGCATGAGTATCGCGACCCCGGGGATGGTGTTCGAAAACGGGATGAAACTCAGTGGCAGCATCAGCAATATGCCGGAGGTCATCAGCGCCAGGCCGTTCAGCCGGTTGATCAGGGCGCCGGTGGTCAGCGCGGTCAGGCGCGGCTTGATGTAGCGGTCGATACGGCGCAGGAACTTGACGCCGCGCTCCAGCACCGGGATCAGCTTCCGCGCCTCCAGGTTCTTGTCGACGACGAAGGCCGGCAGCCAGGGGAGGCGGTTTATGGTGATGGCGAAGGCGATCAACACGATCCCCGCGCCGAACACCGTCGATACCCCGGGGATCGACACGGGGAACAGAAACGGCAGCGACATCAGCGCGCAGATCAACAGGAGCCCCTGTTCACCCAGCAGGCTCATGATGTCCCTGAGGGTGATTTGCTCCGTCTTGATGTTTTGCAGCACCTGCACCAGTACGTCGCTGGTACACATCCTGGTGTCTTCGAATTCTATGCCTTTGCTCATGCAGTGCTCCTGGATTTCTACTGGGCGGGCAGGATCGCGGGGTGCAGGATAACGCCCCGCCGGACATCAGGCCAGCAGGAATAGCCGGGGCGGCGGCCTCACAGTGTCGCCAAACTCAAGTCAAGGAGTGTGACATCGCGCGATCGTCCGGTTTCAGGGCGCGGCCTCCTTGACGAAATAACTGCCGGTAAATTCCGCCGCGGGAACTCCATCCTGCATCACCGCAACCGAGAGCTCGATGCGGGATTTGCCGCGTCTGGCGATCCGTTCCATGAAGCTGTACTTATCCTCTTCGCAAACGGAGGTCTCGGCATAGCAATTGCCGGTGACCGGCGCCAGGTAGCAGATACGGCTTTCGACGATCACCACCTGGCACTGGCGGCCAACGTCTTCGAGCAGCAGCGACACCATCGCCCAGCCGCAGGTGGTGGCGAGGGCGGCGATACTGCCGCCAAAGCCGGTGTTCTTGTCATTGATATTGGGCGCCAGCGGCATGTCTACCCGCAGGGTGCAGCCGGTGAAACGGGTGAAGCTGACCTGCATCGACTCCAGCAACGGGATGCGGGCGATGGTCTGGCGGGCGAACGATGACAGAACCTGTTCACTGTGCGTTGCCGGCATGGTGTCTGTGCTCCTGGTCGGTCGCGAGTGTTAGCCGCCGCGGGTTGCCGCGGGGCGAAGCCGGATGACGGTCTCGCCTGTCCGCACCGCATCCCCAGCGGCCACGCTGATGCTGTCGATCACGCCGGCGCGCGGGGCGCTGAGGATCGATTCCATCTTCATGGCCTCCATGACCAGCAGCGGCTGGCCATGGCTGACCGCATCTCCCGCGGCCACCTGGATCTTGACGATGGTGCCGGCCAGGGGGGCGGCGATGAGATCGCCGGAGTCGGCGGCGCCACCCGCAGCCGGCTTATCGCTGTGGGAGGCTGTCGACAGCGGCGCGATGCCGTTGATTTCCCCGCCATTGCCCACCGCTACGGTGTAGTCCCGGCCCTCGACCGTGACGGTGTACACCGTTGTCCCGGTTGCGGTCGCCGGAGTGGCTGCGGTGTCGCCGTCGGGAGCGGGTTCGAAGGCCGCCGGATTGCCACGGTTTTCGATGAAGCGCAGCCCCACTTGGGGGAACAGGGCATAGATCAACACGTCGTCGAGCTGTTCGTCGCCGCTTCTGAGGGTCAGGCCGTGTTCGCGGGCGAGCTGCTGGAGTTCCGCTGCCAGGCTGGCCATTTCGGCGGGAATCCGGTCGGCGGGGCGGCCACTGAGGGGCTGCTGACCGGCCAGTACTCGCTGCTGGAGGGCGCTGTCCACCGGGGCCGGGGTGGCGCCGTATTCGCCCCTGAGCACCGCCGCCGTCTCGCGGGTGATGGCTTCGTAGGGCCTGCCCTTCAGTACATTGAGCACTGCCTGGGTGCCGACGATCTGCGAGGTGGGCGTTACCAGGGGCAGGTAGCCGAGGTCCTTGCGCACCCGGGGGATTTCGGCGAGCACCTCGTCGAGGCGGTCGGCGGCGTTCTGCTCACGCAGTTGATTTTCCATGTTGGTGAGCATGCCGCCGGGCACCTGGGCCACCAGGATGCGGGAGTCGACGCCCTTGAGGGAGCCTTCGAAGCGGGCGTACTTTTTCCGCACCCGGCGGAAATAGCCGGCGATGTCCTCCAGCGCGGGCAGGTCGAGCCCGGTGGCCCGGCCGCTCTCCTCGGCGATCGCCACCAGGGTCTCGGTGGGCGAGTGGCCGTAGGTCATCGACATCGACGAGATCGCGGTGTCGACGTTGTCGATACCAGCCTCGAGGCACTTCAGATAGGTGGCGGTAGACAGCCCGGTGGTCGCGTGGCACTGCAGGTGGATGGGCAGTTCCACCGCCTGTTTCAGGGCGGCGACCAGTTGGTAACCCCGGGCGGGGCTCAGCAGACCGGCCATATCCTTGATGCACAGGCTGTCGGCGCCCATGTCCTCCAGCCGCCGCGCCAGGTCGAGCCACAGCTGCAGGTTGTGCACCGGGCTCAGGGTATAGGAGAGTGTGCCCTGGGCATGCCTGTCCTGTTTCTTGACGGCACTGATCGCCATGGCCATGTTGCGGGCATCGTTCATGGCATCGAAGATGCGGAACACGTCGATGCCATTGACCGCGGCGCGCTCGACGAAGGCGTCGACCACATCGTCGGCGTAGTGGCGGTAGCCGAGGATATTCTGGCCGCGCAGCAGCATCTGCTGGGGAGTGTTGGGCATCGCCGCCTTGATCGCCCGCAGGCGGTCCCAGGGGTCCTCGCCAAGGTAGCGGATACAGACGTCGAAGGTGGCGCCGCCCCAGCTCTCCATGGACCAATAGCCCACCCGGTCGAGGCGCTCGGCGACCGGCAGGATATCGTCGATGCGCAGGCGGGTGGCCAGCAGCGATTGCTGGGCGTCGCGCAGTACCACTTCGGTGATGCCCAGGGGGCGTCGCGGGTGTTGAGCGGGATGTCGGACGGCGGGTGGCGAGGTATCGCTCATTGAAGATCCTTGATTCTCTGGGCTGGAATGACGAGATGGCGGAGTTGTCAGGATGCCCGCCTGAGGTGCTGGTCGATGGCGGCCTGGAGCACCTTGAGCGTGGTCGGGGGCACTGGTGGTGCCCCGGGCGGCGGGAAAACGAAGCTGTCCAGCGCCCGGGTGGTCATCTGCCCGCTGGTGAACAGATCGCCATGCACCACCTGGCGCAGATAGGCGAGATTGGTGGCGATGCCTTCGAGGCGCGTCGCCGCCAGGGCACGGCGCAGGCGCAGCAGGGCATCCACCCGGTCGTGGCCATGGACGATGAGTTTGGCCAGCATCGGATCGTAGTGAGGGGAGACCACGGTGCCGTCGCCGACCCAGCCGTCGAGCCGAATATCCGCTGGGAACCGCACCCGGGTGAGAGTGCCGGGGGATGGCAGGAACTGGTTTGCCGGATCTTCGGCGTAGATCCGCACTTCCATGGCCGCTCCGACGGGGCGAATGGCCAATTGGGCAAAATCCGGCGGTTCGCCGGCGGCGGTGCGCACCATCCACTCCACCAGGTCTATCCCGGTGACCATCTCGGTGATGGGGTGCTCGACCTGCAGCCGGGTGTTGACTTCGAGAAAGTAGAAGTCATCCCTGGCGGTATCGTAGATGAACTCCACGGTGCCCGCCGATTGGTAGCCGACGCTGCGCCCCAGGCTGACGGCGGCGTCCAGCAGGGATTGCCGCCGCGCCGGGCTGATGCCCGGCGCCGGGGTTTCCTCCACGACCTTCTGGTTGCGGCGTTGCAGGGAGCAGTCCCGCTCGCCCAGGGCGATGACGTTGCCGCGGCCGTCGCCGAAGATCTGCACCTCGAGATGGCGGGCGCTGGCGATATAGCGTTCGAGGAACAGTTCGCTGTTGCCGAAGTAATTCAGGCCCTGGCGCTGGACGGTGTCGAAGGCGGCGGCCAACTGGGCGGCATCGTCGCAGCGGGTCATGCCGATCCCGCCACCACCCGCGGTGCTTTTCAGCATCACCGGGTAGCCGAGGTGCTCGGCGGCGGCCAGGGCTTCGCCGACATCGGCGAGCAGGCCGGTACCCGGGGTCAGCGGCACCCCGGCCTGGTGGGCCAGCTCCCGGGACGTATGCTTGAGACCAAAATCGCGGATCTGCCGGGGAGTGGGGCCGACAAAGACGAGGCCGGCGGCGGCGCACTGTTCGGCAAACCCGGCGTTTTCCGAGAGGAATCCGTAACCGGGGATGATCGCGCCGGCGCCGGTCTGCCGGGCGGCGGCGATGATGCGCGCGCCCTGCAGGTAGCTGTCGCGGGCCGGAGCCGGACCGATGGCGACGGCTTCGTCGGCCAGATGCACATGGGGGCTGTCGCGGTCGGCCTCGGAGTACACCGCGACGCTGCCGACACCGAGGCGGGTCAGGGTTTTGATGATACGCACCGCGATTTCGCCGCGGTTGGCGACGAGCACTTTATTGAAGAGCACTTTGTCGAATGGCCTTTTGTTGAGGGGACTCTACTGAAGAGCACTTTGCTGAACATCGGGCAAAAGCTCCGCAGGACTAATGGGGATGGGGCGGCGCAGCAATCCCGCGCTCCGCCCTACACCGGCAGGTGCCGCTCTTCCGGTCCGCGGTAGGCACTGAGGGGCCGGATCAGGCGGTTGTTCTGCTGCTGCTCGATGAAGTGAGCGGTCCAGCCGGTGATGCGCGACATGACGAACAGCGGCGTGAAGAAGTCGATATCGAAGCCCATCAGGTAGTAGGCCGGCCCCGCCGGAAAATCCAGATTGGGGTAGATGTTCTTGCGCCGGATCATCTCCACTTCCAGCGCTTCGTAGATGCCGGACCAGGTGTGATCGTTGCGGATCGCCGCCATCTTGAGAAAAGCCTGCTTCATGGTCGGCACCCGGGAATCGCCGCTGCGGTACACCCGGTGGCCGAAGCCCATGATCTTGCGCTTTCGCGCCAGGGCGTCATCCAGCCAGGGAGCGACGTTTTCCGGCGTGCCGATCTCCAGCATGGTGTGCATCACCGCTTCGTTGGCGCCGCCGTGGAGGGGGCCTTTCAGGGCGCCGATGGCGGCGGTCACCGCGCTGTAGATGTCGGATTCGGTGGACATCACCACCCGCCCGGTGAACGTCGAGGCGTTGAAGCTGTGCTCGGCATAGAGCACCAGGGATTGCTCGAAGCAGTCGACCACTTCCCGCTCCGGCACGGCGCCGAAGCACATATGGAAGAAGTTCTCGGCATAGGACAGGTCGACCCGGGGAGCGATGCGCGGTTGGTCGCGGCGCTGGCGGAACAGCGCCGCGACCACGGTGGGGAGCCGGGCAAAAAGGCGCAGCGCCTTGCGTCGCGAGGCATCGAGGCTGCTGTCGCCGGTTTCGCTATCCTCGAGGGCCAGCAGGCTGACGGCGGTGCGCACCGCGTCCATGGGATGCGCGGTATCGGGGAATTTCTGCAACTGGGAGATCAGGTTCTGGCTGATGTCCCGCTGAATCCGCTCCTGGGCGCTGAAGGCCTGTTTTTCGGTCGGGGAGGGGAGCTCGCCGTTCCACAGCAGATAGGCGACATCTTCAAAGTTGCACTGCCCGGCCAGCTCCTGCACCGGGTAGCCCCGGTAGGTCAGCGAGTTGATTTCCTGCATCACCTTGGAGATGGCGGTATCGTCCACCACCACCCCGGCGAGGCCGTATTTGATGTCGAGACCATTGTGGGTATCGTTGTTCATGTCACTCTTCCTCTGTATCCGGTTGGGCCGCACTCGGTTGGGCCGCATCGCTGACGTGAAAATTGAACAGGCTTTGGTCGAACTGGTTGTATTCGGCGTACTGCAATAATGTGTAGAGCTCGGCGCGGGTCTGCATGGCGTCGACCACCGGCTGCTGGCTGCCACTGTCGCGAATGGCCTTGAGCAGGCGCTCGCTGGCGCCCATGGCGCTGCGCAGGGTCGAAACGGGGTAGATCACCAGGTTGAAGCCGAGGTTTTCGAGGGTCTGGCGGTCGAGCAGGCGGGATTTGCCGAACTCGGTCATATTGGCCAGCAACGGTACATCGATGGCCTTGCGGAACGCCTCGAACTCGCGCTGGTCGTGCAGCGCCTCGGGGAAGATGGCGTCGGCGCCGGCGGCGACATAGGCTCTGGCCCGCTCGATCGCCACCTCCAGCCCCTCGCTGGCCCTGGCGTCGGTGCGCGCCATGATCAGGAAGTCGGGGTCGCGGCGGGCGTCCACCGCGGCGCGGATGCGTTGCACCATCGTGGCGGTGGCCACCAGTTGCTTGCCATCGAGGTGGCCGCAGCGCTTGGGGTTGACCTGGTCCTCCAGGTGGCAGCCGGAGAGGCCGAGGTTTTCCAGCTCGAAAATGGTGCGCGCCATGCTCATGGCCTCGCCGAAGCCGGTATCCACGTCGATCAGGCTGGGCAGGTTGGTGGCGCGGCTGATCTGGTAGCCGCGCTGGGACACCTCGGTAAGGGTGGTCAGGCCGATATCGGGATAGCCGAGGTCCGCCGCCAGCACGGCGCCGGAGATGTAGATGCCGTCGAATCCCAATTGTTCGATCTGGCGGGCGACCAGGGGCGAGAAGGCCCCCGGCAGCTGCAGCAGCCGGCCACTGGTCAGTTGCTGGCGGAATTGCGCGCGCTTTTGCCGTGCGTCGGCGGTGATGTTGAGCATGTCGTCCTCACTCAAAGCTTGTTTGCAATCTGCTGTTGCGGTGGTTGGCGCGATGCCCCGGCGGGGTTGCCGGGCATCGCGCTTCGGGTACCGCACCGCGAATAAACACTCAGAAAATACCGCGGCCGTCGGGCTGCGCGTATTGCAGGTCGATCAGGTCGGCTGTCACGGTGAGGCCGGCCAGCTCGCTGCCGGTGAGATTCGGCAATTGCTGCACCAGGGTCAGGAAGCGGTTCTGCTCGGCGGGGGACACGATGCCCTCCACCAGGGTGGTGAACTTGCGGATATAGTCCGCCCGGCCGAAGGGCCTGGCGCCGAGGGAGTGGGCGTTGGCCACCGCCAGGTCATCGACCAGTACATCGCCGGAGGCGAAGCGGATTTCCACCCGGCCACCGAAGGCTTTGACGTTCGGATCCTGTGCGTGGTAGCGCTCGGTCCAGGCCGGGTCTTCCACGGTGCGGATCTTGTGCCACAGGCGCACGGTGTCGGCGCGGGCGGCGCGTTCCGGGGCGTAGGAGTCCACGTGGTGCCAGCGACCGTCCTGCAGGGCGACGGCGAAGATGTACATGATGGAGTGGTCGAGAGTCTCGCGGGAGGCATTGGGGTCCATCTTCTGCGGATCGTTGGCGCCGGTGCCGATCACGTAATGGGTGTGGTGGCTGGTGTGAATGACGATCTCGCTGATGGCGTCGAAATCGGTGATCTTCTCCCGCAGTGAAAACGCCAGGTCGATCAGCGCCTGGCTCTGGTATTCCGCCGAGTGCTCCTTGGTGTAGCTGTCGAGAATGGCGCGCTTGCTTTCGCCGGGGGTGGGCAGCGGCACGCTGTAGCGGGCGTCCGGGCCGTCGAGGACCCAGGCGATCACGCTGTCTTCGCCCTCGTAGATGGGTGACGGCGCGCCTTCGCCGCGGATGCAGCGGTCAGCGGCCTCGATGGCCAGCTTGCCGGCGTGGGCGGGGGCATAGGCCTTCCAACTGGAGATCTCGCCCTTGCGGGACTGGCGGGTGCTGATGGTGGTGTGCAGGGCCTGCTGGATCGCCTGGTAAATCACGTCGGTGTCGAGCCCGAGGAGCGCGCCGATGCCGGCCGCGGCGGAGGGGCCGAGGTGGGCGATATGGTCGATCTTGTGCTGGTGCAGGCAGATCGCCTTCACCAGGTTGATCTGGGTTTCATAGGCGGCGGCGAGCCCGCGGATCAGGTCGGCGCCGCTGCGCCGGGCCTGCTGCGCCACCGCCAGCAGCGGCGGGATATTGTCGCCGGGGTGGGAGTAGTCGGCGGCCAGGAAGGTATCGTGGAAGTCGAGCTCGCGCACCGCGGTGCCGTTGGCCCAGGCGGCCCATTCCGGGCTGACACGCACGCTCCCGGGGAGGCCGAACAGGGTGGCGCCGGCGGCGCCGGGATGGCTGGAGTGGGGGTGGGCCAGGGCCATGGCGCGGGCATTGGCCACCGGCCGGCGATTGATCGCGGCCAGCGCCACGGCGGCATTGTCGATGATGCGGTTGATCGCCATCTCGACGACGTCGTCGTCCACCGCCACCGGGTCGGCGGCCATGGCGGCGATTTTCCAGGCCAGTTGGTCTTGCCTGGCGAGCGGTTCTTTGGAGGGATACACCCGCACTTCGTGGTTTTGCATAGTAGGGTTCCTTGCTGCCTCGGGTTGGACGATTCGCCCATAGGCTACTTGCAAACCTTGCAAAACAACATAAGCTATTGATGTTAAATGGTTTGTAATCAAATTTATTTGCAGGGGTGCGAGCAATATTGCAAATGTTTGCAAATTTCCCGAGCCTGCAGGCAGCGGAGGAACTCCGGCATCATGGCGAAGAAATTGTTCATAGGGCCGCGGCTGCGCCGGCTGCGGGAGCAGCACGTGCTGACCCAGCTCCAGTGCGCGGAGCGGCTGGGCATCTCCCACAGCTATCTGAACCAGTTGGAGAACAACCAGCGGCCGATTACCGCCGCGGTGCTGATCCGCATCGCCGGCGCCTTCAATGTCGACGTCGGCCGGTTTTCCGACGACAGCGACGACCAGCTCACCGCCGACATCCATCAGGCGCTGAAAGATCCGGCCCTCGCCGGCAGCGCCGTCAACTGGCAGGATCTGCAATCCTTCGTCCAGCAGCAGCCCGAGCTGGCGGCCACTTTCAGTCAGTTGTACAGCCATTACGCGAGGTTGCGGGAGGAGCACGAACAGCTGGTCAGCCGCTTCTATGGCGAACAGCACCGTCCCCATCTCAACCCGCTGCCCCACGAGGAGGTGCGGGATTTCTTCTTCCAGCGCAACAACCATATTGACGAGCTCGACCGGGCGGCGGAGAGCCTGTTCAAACAGCAGGGCTTTGATGTCCCCGGCTTGCATCGCCAGTTGCGGGAGTACCTGCAGCAGCAACTGGCGATCCGTGTCGACATCGCCGAGCAGCCGGACAGCGGCGTGATCCGCACCTTCGACCCCGCGGCGCGGCGGCTGGTGCTGGCGACGCAGCTGACCCGCGCCCAGCAAACCTTCCAGATGGCCAGCCAGATCGCCTTCTGCGAATACCAGCCGCTGCTCGACGAGCTGTGCCGGGGGGCTTCCTTCCACAGCGACCAGGCCCGGGGGCTGGCGGCCATCGGGCTGGCCAACTATTTCGCCGGGGCCTTGCTGATGCCATACCGCCAGTTTCTCGGCACCGCCGAGCAGCTGCGCTACGATATCGAGGCGCTGCAGACCCGCTTCGATGTCAGCACCGAGCAGGTCTGCCACCGGCTCAGCACACTGCAACGCCAGGGGCTGCGGGGCGTGCCGTTCTATTTTGTGCGGGTCGATCAGGCCGGCAACATTTCCAAGCGCCAGAGCGCCACCAGTTTCCATTTCGCCCGTACCGGCGGCGCCTGCCCGCTGTGGAATGTCCATGAAGCCTTTGCAGCACCCCGCCAGATTCTCACCCAGGTGGCGCAGATGCCCGATGGCCAGCTGTACTTCTGCATCGCCTGCAAGGTCAGCCAGGGGGGCGGCAGCTACCGCGCCATGGCCAAGCGCTTCGCGGTGGGCCTGGGTTGCGAGCTGGAGCACGCCCACCGCCTGGTGTATGCCGATGGCCTCGATCTCACCAGCAAGGCCCTGGTCACCCCGATCGGCCCGGGTTGCCGGGTCTGCCCCCGCCAGGGCTGCCCGCAGCGCGCCTTTCCGCCCGCCGGGCAGGCGCTGACGGTGGACAGCAACCAGCAGCATTTCGCGCCTTATGATTTCGCGCTGGATAAAACGGGGGAGAGATGAACCCCAGCCGGAGACAGGCGGATTGGCTGGTGCCGGGCGCTTGGATTGGGTCGGTGAGCGGATTTCGACAGGCGCCACGGCCCATGGCCATGGGCCCGGGAGTGACTATTTGTTTATGATGAACGGCTACCAATGACGAGCAGCTACCAGGTATGACGAACATTCAGCGGACAAGAATCTACCGTTCCAAAATCGATCCGTGGCTGGCTGCCACTCTCGTCGCCGCCATCGCGGTGTGCGCCCTTGCCGGCGCCCGGGTGCAGGCCTCGGCGACGCCGGGGGCGACCTGGATCGCGCTGCTGTTGTGGCTGGTGGGGGCGGTGCTGCCTTTGTGGATCCTTGTGGCAACCTACTATGTTCTCAGCGTCGATACCTTGCAGGTGCGCAGCGGGCCTTTTCGCTGGGTCGTTCCGGTGGCGAAGATCTCTGCGGTCACCCCTTCCGGCAGGGCGTCGTCCGGCCCGGCGCTGTCTCTGGACCGGCTGCGTATAGATTATGGCCGGGGCAGGAGTGTGTTGGTATCGCCGCGGGACAAGACAGGGTTCGCGCAGGAACTGGAAATTCTGCGCCGCCAGCCGGACCAGCCGGCGACGGCGCGCTAGCCGGGCTGGCGGCCGTGCCGCCATGCCTGCCAGGCGAGGCTGCTGAAACTTCCGAGTTGCAGGTAGGTTTTTTTCAGCAGCACGCCGAAACACAGACAGGCCGCGCTGTAGATCGCCACGAAAATCGCCTGCTTGAGCAGCGGGCTCCGATTGTCGAGGGAAAAGCCGGTGCGCTTCTGCAACTCGAAAAAGCCGTAGATCAGGATGAAATGGCTGAGAAAGACGATAAATGAATAGGGGCTGATGGCGCGCAAAAAGCGGCCGCAACGGCTGTCGCGCACCGCCAGCAGGCCGCTCATGAAACAGGGCAGCAGGACGAGGAAGCCGAGGGCAAACAGCGTTCTGCCCTTGAGGTAGAGATCGATATCGGGATTGGTCGCGCCCAGGTAGAGGGTGGTGGCAGCGCAGAAAACCGCCAGCAGGGCCAGCCCGGCGGCCACCTCCCGCGGTGTCGCCTGCGGCAGGGAAAACCCGCTGCGGGCAAACAGAAAGCCGATAAAGAAGAACAACACCATGTCGCTTCGGTACATCACGCCATAGGTGAACAGGTGCGGAGTGAGGGTGGTGAGCGCATAGCCGGTACAGAGCATGGCAAACAGCAGGGCGCTGATGTAATGCCGGGCCAGCAACTGGAACAGCGGGCAGAACAGCGAGATCAGGAACAGATCGCGGAGGAAGTAAAGCGGCTGGTTGATCGGCAGGCGATTGATGCCGAGCACGGCCCGCAGCACGTCGTTGCGGTTTTCAATGGCCACGACCTCCTCGTTGAGCACATAGCCGCCGTAGCGGAAGAGAGCCCAGAGCAGGCCCAGCAGGATAAGGTTCCACAGCACGAAAGGCAGGAACACCCGCTTTGTCTTGTCGCCGACAAACCGCAGGTAGGATTTCCTGTTGAAGGAGTAGTACGCCAGGTAGCCGGAGATCACCGTCAATACCGGCACGGCGCCACGGGAAATCACATCGCGAAAGAAAGGGCCGAGCAGTGTCTGGGGCTCGCTCAGGGAAGCACTGCCGTACCCGTAGATAAAGGGGATGTGGGCCCAGCACATCAGCATGATGAGCAGGGGGCGGAGCAGTTCGATCAACTGGCTGTAGTGTGCTCTTTCGATATATGGCATCCATTGACTCATTAGCTGTTAGGCGGCCAGGGGCGTTGTCTACGGAGCGAGCCCGGGTACCTGCGAGCTCGTCATGCTGGACGATAACCCAGGCAGATGACATTTATTTGTCATGGGCAGCCGTTTGCCGCCTGTTCGCAGGTCTCGGCCAGCTTTCTCGGCGAGCTTGGCCCGAGCGGCCTTTACAACCCGGAAAACACAATATATGCTACTAAAAGCTGGTTGATCCCTTATATTTTGTGTTTTCTGAGGGTTCTGAAAAGGGAACCCGGTGTGAATCCGGGACTGACGCGCAGCGGTATTGGAGAACGAAAGCGACAGGGGCTCTGCCCAGGTACTGTTGATTGGACCCGGTGGATTGCCGAGGGTTCAGTGAACGGGAAACCGTCGCCGTAGGTGGCCCGCCTGCCATTCACAGGAATGGCTATTCACAGGGCCGCGCTCCCAAGTCCGAAGACCTGCCAGCGGATAACCTCTCAGTCTTCGCGATCGGGACAGGGGGTGCGGCCCGCCGTCCCGTTCAAGGCCCGTACCGCCCTGTTGCTCGCGAAGCTGACGATTTCGCGGATGAATCAACAGACGGGACCTTCTCATGTCAGACCTTGCAGCAGCTGTTTCCAGCCCCCTCGACAATCTCACCCCCGACAGCTCCACCCCTGCCGCCCCGGCATTGCAGGTGATCAAGCGCACCGGCAACGCCGTGCCCTTCGACGATTCCAAGATCGCCATCGCCCTCACCAAGGCCTTCCTCGCGGTGGAGGGCCAGGAGGCCTCCGGTTCGGCGCGGGTCAAGACCACCGTGGCGGAGATCACCGGGGACATCGCCGCGCGCCTCCGGCGCCGCCTGCCTCCCGGCGGCAGCGTCCATATCGAGGACATCCAGGACCAGGTGGAACTGGGCCTGATGCGCCACGGCTTCCAGAAGGTGGCGCGGGCCTACGTACTCTACCGGGAGGAGCATAACCAGAAGCGCGCCGCCGCCCCGCCGGCCACCGCCGCCGGGACCATCACCCTGGTGGCGGCCGACGGCAGCGAGCGCCGCCTCGATCTCGGCGACGTCGAGCGGATCATCCGCTGGGCCTGCGCCGGCATTGCCGACGTCGATCCGGCGCGATTGCTGGCCAGCGCCCGCAGATCCCTGTACAACGGCATGAAGGCGGGCGACGTCGGCACCGCCATGGTGATGGCGGCGCGCCCCCTGATCGAGACCGAGCCGGGTTATTCCCAGGTCAGCGCCCGGCTCCTGCTGGATACCCTGTGGGGCGAGGTGAGCGCCGGGCTCGGCCTGCAAACCGCCGCTGCCGGCCACTATCGGGACGAGGACTACCCCGCTCTGTTCAAGGCCGTTATCGCCGCCGGGGTCGGCCACGAACTGCTCGCCGAAAATCTGCTCAGCTATGATCTGGATCGCCTGGCCCGGGCCCTGCAGCCGGAGCGCGACAAGCTGTTCACCTACCTGGGGCTGCAGACCCTCTACGACCGCTACTTCCTGCACTACCAGGGCACCCGGTTGGAACTGCCGCAGACCTTCTTTATGCGGGTGGCGATGGGCCTCGCCCTCAATGAGGACGACCCCGACGGCCGCGCCATCGAGTTCTACGAGGTGCTGTCGCGCTTCGACTACATGACCTCGACGCCCACCCTGTTCAATGCCGGCACCCGCCACTCGCAGCTGTCATCCTGCTACCTGACCACGGTGCCGGACGATCTCGAAGGCATCTACGAGGCGCTCAAGGACAACGCCCTGCTGTCGAAATGGGCCGGGGGCCTGGGCAACGACTGGACGCCGGTGCGGGCCCTCGGCGCCCATATCAAGGGCACCAACGGCCAGTCCCAGGGGGTGGTGCCCTTCCTCAAGGTGGTCAACGACACCGCGGTCGCGGTCAACCAGGGCGGCAAGCGCAAGGGGGCGGTGTGCGCGTACCTCGAAACCTGGCACCTGGATATCGAGGAATTCCTGGAGTTGCGCAAGAACACCGGCGACGAGCGTCGCCGCACCCACGACATGAACACCGCCAACTGGATTCCCGACCTGTTCATGAAACGGGTGTTCAACGACCGGGACTGGACCCTGTTCTCCCCCAACGACGTGGCGGACCTGCATGACCTCTACGGCAGCGCTTTTGAACAACGTTATGAGTATTACGAGCAACAGGCGCGGGACGGCAACCTGCGCCTGCACAAAACCATCCCCGCCACCCAGTTGTGGCGCAAGATGCTGTCCATGCTGTTCGAGACCGGTCACCCCTGGGTCACCTTCAAGGACCCGTGCAATATCCGTTCACCACAGCAGCACTGCGGTGTGGTGCACTCCTCCAACCTGTGCACCGAGATCACCCTCAACACCAACGGCGAGGAAATCGCCGTGTGCAACCTGGGCTCCGTCAACTTGGTCAACCATATCCGCAACGGCGAGCTGGATCAGGCGCACCTCGAGAAAACCATCACCACCGCGGTGCGGATGCTCGACAACGTCATCGACATCAATTACTACGCGGTGGACAAGGCGCGGCGCGCGAACCTCAGGCACCGGCCCGTGGGCCTCGGCCTGATGGGCTTCCAGGACGCCCTCTACGCCCTCGGCATTCCCTACGCCGGTGTCGAGGCGGTGCATTTCGCCGACCAGTCGATGGAGCTGATCAGCTACCAGGCGATCCGCGCCTCGGCGCTGCTCGCCAAGGAGCGGGGCCGCTACGACAGCTACCCGGGCTCGCTGTGGGATCGGGGCATCCTGCCCGTCGACTCACTGGCCCTGTTGGCGGACAACCGCGGCGCCCAATACTGCACCTTCGACACCACCAGCCAGCTCGACTGGCAGCCGGTGCGGGAGCTGATCGCCCAATACGGGATGCGCAACTCCAACGTGATGGCCATCGCCCCCACCGCCACCATTTCCAATATCGTCGGGGTGGCGCAATCCATCGAGCCGACCTACCAGAACCTGTTCGTCAAATCCAACCTGTCCGGGGAGTTCACGGTGATCAATCCCTGGCTGGTCACGGCCCTGAAGGAGCGGGGTCTGTGGGACGAGGTGATGGTCAGCGACCTCAAGTACTTCGACGGTTCCCTGCTGCCCATCGACCGGGTGCCGGACGACCTCAAGCAGCTGTTCGCCACCGCTTTCGATATCGACTCCCGCTGGCTGATCGAGGCCGCGGCGCGGCGCCAGAAATGGATCGACCAGGCCCAGAGCCTCAATCTCTACCTGGCCGAGCCCTCCGGCAAAAAACTCGACAACCTCTACAAGCTGGCCTGGTCGCGGGGTCTCAAAACCACCTACTACCTGCGCTCCCTGGGGGCCACCCACGTGGAAAAACACACGGACAAGCCACTGCCTTCCGAAGCCGTTGCCGAAGAACCCAAATTCTGTTCCATCCTCGACCCCGACTGTGAGGCCTGCCAATAATGACCATGCACCAGACACCCGTGCTCGCCACCTGGGAAGACCCCCTGTCCCTGGCCATTCCCGCCTGTGAAAAGCGGCTGTTTTCCCAACCGGGCAAACAGAGCGCTACCCCCAGCGGCGCGGAGGTGGTCACCCTCGCTCCGGCGCCGCTGCCCGACAAGCTGCCGCCCATCAACCCGGACGACAAGCGCATCGTCAACGCCAATACCGATATCAACCAGCTCGCGCCGTTCAAATACCCCTGGGCCTGGGAATTCTTCCTCAACGCCAACAAAAACCACTGGACACCCCTCGACGTCAACATGGCCCAGGATGTCCACGACTACCACCACAAGCTCACCACCGAGGAGCGCCACGTCTACGAAAACGTGCTGGCCTACCTCACCACCTCCGATATCCTCGCCATGCGCAATATCGGCCTGGCGGTGATGGAAAAAATGAGCGCCCCGGAACTGCAGATCTACCAGGCCCGGCAGGTCTACGAGGAAGCCCTGCATACCTGGACCTACCAGCACTGCATCGAAACCATTGGCATCGATCAGGGCGAAATCTACAACCGCTACCGGGTGGTGCCGGAGATCTACGGCAAGATCAAACTGGCCAATCGCCGCCTCAACAGCGTCATGCGCTCGGATTTCGATCTGCGCAACCGCGACAACCTGGAAGAGTTCGCGCTGTCCTACCTGTTCTTTGCCGCGGTGTTCGAGGGCTGCTGGTTCTACAACGGCTTCAGCCCCATCTTCGCCCTGCAACGCCGTGGGCTGATGAAAGGCACTGGTGAGCAACTGCAATACATCATGCGCGACGAAGTGCTGCACAGCGCCTTCGGCCTGCGGGTGGTGAGCCAGTTGCTGGCGGAGGAATCCCTGACCCTCGATCCGACAGCCGTGCAGGCCATGTGGGAAGAATCGGAAGCGGCGGAAATCGCTTACGCCGCTTATATCCTCCGCGACCCCATCCTCGGCTACAGCGCCGAGGACCATGTCGCCCAGTTCCGCTACATCGCCAACCGCCGGGCCAATCAGGTGAAATTGCCGGAGCCCTTCCCGGGCGCGGTCAACCGACTGGACTGGCTGGGGGAGCAGGCGAGTATCCGCAAGGAAAAGAATTTCTTTGAAACGAGGGTGACGGAGTACCAGACCGGGGCGGCTTTGAGCTGGTAGATAGTCCCGGCGATGGCAGTGATGCCGCGCCATTCCGGCGATAACCGCTTGGCGCGATTATTGACGACGACTGTCGGAAAAGTGCCCAGCGATCTCACGCCGGCTATTTGCGGAGGTGTCTTGCAGATGCCGATATGCAATGTCGAATCCGGTCATGGCGGAAATAGAGCGGCCGCAGGAAGCGAGCCGCTGGCTCGATGATTACATGATCAAGACCACCGGATTGGGGGCGGAGTAGAGAGTGCCAGTTTGGTTTGGATGAGAGAGATCCCTGTACTCGATCCAATGACCTCTGAATCTCTACACTGCCCCCGAACACCTAATCCCAGATATCTTCCAGATCGACGAGCCTCGAACCGGTGTCAGCGTTTGATTTTGGAAATTTTCGTTCCCTCGATGCTGACTCCTGCCATCAGACCCTGCTGGCTAAAGATAAAGGCGTAAGCATCCTCCTTCAACGTGGATGTCGAGAGGTTCTTTGCGGCCCCTTCATCAACGAGCGCAACCGTTGGGCCGACACCGACCTCCCAGCCATTCGTCTCTTCAATATGGCGGATGGCTTTATCTGTCATTAAAAACACCGCGTATGAGTAGGATTGGGCACCGGCTTGCAAACCCCAGGATCCGGTAACGGAGTTATAGTATTCGGTAACTGCCGATCCTTTCAGCAATACCCCTTCGCCATAGCTGCCACCGAACACGAGACCGGCCTTCACGACATTCGGAAAGACGAGCACCGCCTTGGCGTTGTTGGAAAGTTCTTTTGCAAAGGAGTTGGTTTTATAGAGGGTTTGTAAGGCCTGCTGGGAATCTCTGTCCAGATCCTCGGCCGTTGCTGCGCTTGCGAGGTTTACTACACTCATCGATACAATCGATGCAAAGACAATCATGAGAGTGATTAAATGACTTCGTATAGCGTTCATCTTGAGCCCCTTCACTGGTTGACGTAAAAAACTCTCCGCAACCAACCGAGATTATCGGCAAAAACCATGCCATAAAAATCGGCTGGCCGGTGCGATAGCATGTTTCTAAAATACGATAGTGGAAGGAAACAACAGCGCTGTCAGTACGCTAGCACACAAAGGCACCAAAATGAAGTTCGCCGCGCTGGTCTCAGGGGACGGGAAACCTGTGACTCAAAAGAGTGTATGCTTTTTGTGACCTGAGGATCACGACATGGCCAAATCGCCGATAGCACTTCTCCGGCGCGGACAGTCGGCAGGCGAAGAGCTCGCCAACAGCGTCAGTCACGGTATCGGGCTGCTGGCGGCGCTGGTGGCGTCGCCGTTCCTCTACAGGCGTGCAGTGGATTCCGGCGATACGACGTTTGTCGTTGGTGTGAGTATTTTCGCCGCGACCATGGTGCTGCTTTACCTGGGCTCGACTCTCTATCACGCCCTGCCGCCAGGCAGGGCCAAGCGGGTCTTCCGGATCATCGAGCACTCCGCCATTTTTCTTCTGATCGCCGGCACCTACACGCCGTTCACCCTTGGCGTGCTCCACGGCGCCTGGGGATGGACCTTGCTGGGCATCGTTTGGAGCCTCGCCCTGGTGGGCGTGGCGCTGAAGGCGATGAACAGAATGTCTCACCCGGTTGTTTCCACGGGCTTCTATGTGTTGATGGGGTGGACCATCGTCATCGCCATCAACCCGCTGTACGACCGCCTCCCCGTAGCCGGGTTGCTGTGGCTGCTGGCGGGGGGCCTGGCCTACACGGCGGGGGTGGCTTTCTACGCCACAGATGCGCGCTTGCGCTATGGCCACTTTGTCTGGCACCTGTTCGTGATGGCGGGAACCGTATGTCATTACCTGGCGGTATTCCGCTATGCGGCCTGGGATGCAGGGCACTCTTGAAATCCTGGCCGGCGCTGGCCAGGCGGTGGTAATACCACCGCTACGAAAAGCCGGACCATTGCCTGGATGGCGATACCTGGGTGGTGATACAACCTTCCGGGCCGCTGCCGGATAGTTCCGGTAAAGACCGTCACGGTGCGTCGAAACACAACAACTCCCGCTAGGTGATTTTTTCCGCCAGGGTCTACACTAAAGTCGCACCCGGTGTTCTACCTTTGACTCACCCTAGTCATATCCAGGAGGAAACCATGAGCGAAACCTACGACATATTGATTGCGGGCGGTGGCCACAACGCCCTGGTGCTGGGCTGCTACCTGGCCAAGGCGGGGCTGTCGGTGTGCATTCTGGAGCGCAATGAGAAAATCGGCGGCGGCGTGATGACCAGGGAGTACACGT
>Ga0265293_10003115_pt1 | contig 31482 bp, 51 predicted proteins | sample Munlanlewell138R_FD_192505 | JGI IMG/M metagenome (GOLD analysis project Ga0265293, IMG submission 192505) | Leachate microbial communities from a municipal landfill in Southern Ontario, Canada - Leachate well 138R | ecosystem: Engineered > Solid waste > Landfill > Unclassified | place: Canada... | reverse complement strand
AATCAAAATCCCCACCTATAGTATGTGGAGCACCCTCTAAGGTGATTAATTGACATCTATGACAAGAAAAATCCCCACCTACACTCTGAGGACTACCCTCTAAGGATGTTAATTGATTACTACTACAATAAAAATCTCCACCTATACTTTCAGGAGCACCTACTAAAGAAGTTAATTGATTATCACTACAAGAAAAATAACCACCTACATTTTGAGGACTACCTTTTAATGATGTTAGTTTATTAAAACCACATTTAAAATTCCCACTGACCTTTCTAAATTTTAATGGTAACACTCTTAAATTATTTCCGTTTAAGTTAACATCGCCATTTACATCAATGGAGCCATCTTCATTAATTATGTAGTTTTTTATATAATATTTTTCACAAATAGCTTCAATTTCTGAGGTGTTTGTAGATTCATTAAATGTCCTTATATATTTCATCGTATTTCATAATCATTTTTTAATAACTCTATTAGTTCTTCTTTAGATTTTGGTTTTCCTATATCATGTGAGAATTCTACTAATCTATTTACTAATAATTTATCTTGTTGTATAATTTCTCTATCTATAAAATCCATAATTAAATCTTTATCTTCTCTATTAGATATCTCTACATATTCATTAGTTGTTATAAATAACTTTATTATTTTAAAAATTGGATTATTAGATATATCTAATTCTTTATAATATTTTGGTAAATAATCTATATTTTTAAGATTATTAGAATAACAGAAAAATATATCACCAACTCTTTTAGGAGCACCTACTAAGCTTGTTAATTGATTATAACAACAATAAAAATTACCATCTACTCTTTGAGGAGCACCTTCTAAGGTGGTTAATTTATTACTACCACATTCAAAATTACCATCTACTCTTTGAGGAGCACCCTCTAAGGATATTAATTTATTATTACTACAATAAAAATCCCAACCTATACTTTGAGGAGCACCTTCTAAGGATATTAATTGATTATAACTACAATAAAAATCCCCACCTACACTTTGAGGACAACCAACCAAAGAAGTTAATTTATTATCTCTACAATAAAAATTACCACCTATACTTTGAGGAGCACCTTCTAAGGATATTAATTGATTATAATTACAATGGAAATTCCCACTAACCTTTCTAAATTTCAAAGGTAATACTTTTAATTTTTTTTTATACAAATCAACATCACCATCTACATCAATAGAACCATCTTCATTAATTATGTAGTTTTTTATATTATATTTTTTACAAATAGCTTCAATTTCTGATATGTTTATATTTTCATTAAATGTTTTTATATATTTCATCGTATTGTATAATTATTTTTTAATAACTCTATTAGTTCTTCTTTAGATTTTGGTTTATCTATATCATATAAGAATTCTACTAATCTATTTACTAATAATATATCTTGTTGTATCATTTCTCTATCTATAAAATCCATAATTAATTCTTTATCTTCTCTATTAGATATCCTTTCGTTTTCATTAGATGATATAAATAAATCTATTATTTTAGTAATTGGATTATTAGATATATATAATTCTTTATAATATTTAGGTAAATAATCTATATTTTTAAGATTATTAGAATCACACCAAAATATACCACCTACTCTTTTAGGAACACCCTCTAAGGTTGTTAACTGATTATAACCAAAATAAAAGTCACCACCTACACTTTGAGGACTACCCATCAAAGAAATTAATTGATTATGACCACAATAAAAGTCCCCACCTACACTTTGAGGAGCACCTTCTAAGGATATTAAATTATTAAAACCACAATGGAAATCACCACCTACACTTTGAGGACAACCCACCAAAGATATTAATTGATTATCACTACAATAAAAATTACCACCTATACTTTGAGGAGCACCCTCTAAGGATATTAATTGATTATAATTACAATGGAAATTCCCACTAACCTTTCTAAATTTCAAAGGTAATACTTTTAATTTTTTTTTATACAAATCAACATTTCCATCTACATCAATGGAACCATCTTCATTAATTATGTAGTTTTTTATATTATATTTTTTACAAATAGCTTCAATTTCTGAAGTGTTTGTGGATTCATTAAATGTCCTTATATATTTCATCGTATTTTATAATCACTTTTTAATAACTCTATGAGTTCTTCCTTGGATTTTGGTTTATCTATATCATATAAGAATTCTACTAATCTATTTACTAATAATATATCTTGTTGTATCATTTCTCTATCTATAAAATCCATAATTAAATCTTTATCTTCTCTATTAGATATCAGACCATATTCATCAGGTTTAGTAAATAAATCTAATATTTTAGAAATTGGATTTTCCTTAATACCTAATTTCTTATAAGTTTTAAGTAAATAATCAATATTTTTAAGATTATTATCTCTACAATAAAAATTACCACCTACTCTTTTAGGACCACCATCTAAGGTTGTTAACTGATTGCTATTACAATAAAAATCACCACCTATATTTTGAGGACCACCCTCTAAAGATGTTAATTGATTATAACCACAATCAAAAACCCCACCTACTCTTTGGGGAGCACCCTCTAAGGATGTTAATTGATTACTACTACAATAAAAACTACCACCTATATATTGAGGACAACCCTCTAAAGATGTTAAATGATTAGAAATACAATTAAAATAACCACCTATACTTTGAGGAGCACCCTCTAAGGATATTAATTGATTATAATCACATTTAAAATCCCCACTGACCTTTCTAAATTTCAAAGGTAATACTTTTAATCCTTTACTAAACAAATCAACATTACCATCTACATCAATAGAATCATCTTCATTAATTATGTAGTTTTTTATATTATATTTTTCACAAATAGCTTCAATTTCTGATATGTTTGTAGATTCATTAAATGGTTTTAGATATTTCATTAAATAATGTTTATTTTTAAATTTTTTGTATTTAATAATGTCTGTAATTCTTCTTTTCTAAAAACTTTTTTATAAACCTCAGTTTCTTGTTTATTTTGCAATACCCAATCATTCACATCAGAAGTTTGGTAAATATATTTATCACCACCATCTATTATTTCAATTGTTCTGCTACTTAATTTATCATAAAATTTTTTAACATCATCATTAATATTATATAACTTAACATCACCCCATTCTTTATTAACATCATTCCACACTTGGAATAATATATAAATAGGGTTATCTAATTCACTTGAATTAATATCATAAATAAACATCCATTTACATGGTTTATTTACAAATGTAGAATAATCATCTGTCTTATTAAGAGTAGATTTTTTTAATGATAATGAAGATAATGAATTTATAAATTCAACATTATCATATAAAAAATCAATATCTAATTTTTGTTTATATATGTCTTTGGGTAATTTTAGGGTATCATAGAAATCAACTTCTTTTGCATCTATGGCATTTAATAATACATCATGCCAAATATTCAAAGATTCCATTATATCAATATTTATATTCAGTGTTAAGGATTCAACAAATTGTTTATACTTTAATATTTTCATTAAAACAGTTTATTATTTTAATATATATATTAAAATAATAAACTTGTAATATGAAGTTAATTAAGAAATACTCATTATTTTTAGAATCAAAAAATAACAATAATAAAAACATAGTAAGAGATTTATGTGTTGCAATGGTATTATTAAACAATGAATTCCTTGATAATATTTTAGATCGTGGTATTAAAGGTAGATATAATGAAAATTCATATATTTTTTTAACTGACTTGAAAAATCTATTACTTGCTAAAAATAGATTAAAAATTGGTAAATATGAAAATGATATTTGGAAAGAAGATAATAATATCAATGTAGCAAATGTAATATTTAATAATGCAAAATTTGATATTGAAAAAAATTGGAATGAATTAGTAAATGCTAGATTAATAGCTAGAGGTATAATTGATAAATTATTACCAGATCGTAAATTAAAATCTGAAGATATTAAATCTGTATATTGGAATATTAATGAAGATTTAAAACAAATGGGTGATATTATTTTAGAAACAACAGATGATAAGCAATATAGTTTTTACTTAAATAAAAATTTAAACACACAAAAATCAGCTTCATTTAATTTATTTATGGATGACTTGATTGGTGAAAATGTGGATAAATTATATACAGAATATTTACCTAAATGGAATAAATTAACTTCAGAATGGATTAAACTCATATATGAAAATTCACACAAAAGTATACAAAAACACATAGAAAAATTTATAGATCCAAAAAGAATTGATACTATTGGATATTTTGGATATTTTGATATAAAACACATGGACCCTAGATATAAATATTTAGGAGAACATATAAAAGAGTTTAATAAAAATATATTAAAATTTTCAGACTTAATATCAGAAATATGGAAAAATAGAGATATTTGTTTATTAGATCCCGAAAGAATTTTCAAAGAATGGATGGAAACAAAAATCATAATATTAAATTCCAGAATACTAGAAAATTTAATAACAAATTCAATTAAAACCAACCATCCAGAAGATATTAAAAAAATAGAAGATAATTGGAAATTAGCAAGTGGTGAAGTTAAAATGAAATTATTTAAGACATTAGTTGAAAAATTAGGATGTGTGGAAAATTCTATAATTCATATATCAAAAAATGGAGAAATATTTAATTTATTACCATCTAGAAAATTTTTCAGAAAATACTATGATGATATAACCATGAAATTTGATTATCATGTTAATTTTATAGTAAGTGAAGATGATGAAAGTAATGATTTCAAAATTAAAATTAAATTAGAATTAGACAACGATACATTAATTGATATGTTTATTACTATTAAGTTTAGTTCTGAAATGTCTGGTAGATTAACAGTTAAATATAAATTTGTATTAGCTGATAATTTTAACCACATTATAACTAAAAAAGAGATCGAACAATAATTTTTAATATATAAATTAAATAAATTATTGTTATGTCCTTACCTAGTTCATTTCCTTTGTATCCAGATCCTTTATTATTAAAATATCAGGTATCATTATCATTTCCAATGATTGGATATAGTGAAATATCTAAATCAATAGGTATAACAGCATCATATCCTTTTTTAACTCCAAATATAGATTATATAAAGAAGTTTGTAGAGGGAGATCTTGGTATAACAGATTCTATTTATAAAACATATTATGATAATAATAAAGTAAATGATAAATTTAGATTATTAAACCAAATACCTAGTGATAATGGATTAAAAGCTTTGGAAAAAACAATGTTAAAATCTTTATACGAAACCCAAAAACCATATATAGAAATTGCAAAAATAATGGTGAATCAAATAGCAACATTAGAAGATGTGATAGCAAGAGTTATGCCATTACTTGGAGTACCGCTAAAAACTAAATCATTAAAACCAAAATATAATAATGGTTCTGATAATAGACCAAAAGCTATTGGATATGATAAAACAGATTCATTTTCACAATTAGATACTAAAATTAATATAGATAATGAAGGTAATATCACTGACACTAATACAACTACAAATAATATCAATAAAAAATATAACAATTGGAAAATTATATCCACTATATATTCAACTGTCGAATTTATACCAAATGTAAATTATAAATATTCTTATATTGATTTACCATCAGATGAACAATCTGATAATATAAAAAAACAATCACCAGAAGCAGAAATTGATCACAAACCAGAAATTATAGTATTTGGGGTATATGATTCAAATGGTGTTCCATTAAATCCAAATACAACTCCTTGGTTATTAGAATCTGGGAAATGGTTCTTATCTGATAATTATATCTGGCCTACTTTATATGCACCTATTTATAAATGGAGTAAAGGAAATGATACTATGAATAGTCCAGAATCTCCAGGTGAAGATTGGGTTATTATTAAAGATATTAAAGGTAATCCAATTATAACTGAATATGATTCAAGTGTTAAAGAATATAATGATTTTTTTATTAATAAAATAGATAATAAGTTATTATCTAAAAATGATCCAAATATTGATAAAGAAACATTGAAACTTGAAATACTTAATAAAATTAACCAAACAGAATATATTGATAATATAACTAAATATAGTCAATTGAATTCACTATATACCAAAGAACCCCCTATTAAAAAAATATACAAACCATATAATATAAATATTGACAATAAGAAAGTATGGATAGATCCTGAGGTTGATTATAAATTAAAAATTATTGAAATTAAACCAAATGATATAGTATATCCAGAGGGTAACTCTATTTTATCTATAAATACTCCATATTCTAATTCAAATTATGGTAGAGGCACAGAAGAAGAACCACAATCTACTGATATATTAACTCGATATAAAAATATGAGTAATGACACTGAAATATATTATATAGTAGAGGGAATTAAAAATGATAGTGAATTAAATGTATCCACATCAACATTTAATAATGATAACATATATTATAAATTACCAAATGCTATTGGCGCACCACTTGTTCTTGCAGATGCTTTAATAGATATATCAGTTGATCTAATTCCTACTATAAATAATACAATTAAATTATTAAAAAAACCTTCTGATTTCATAATAGGTGTATTAATAGAAAAAATAAAAGAAAATTATTCAATATTTAATAATGAATCTAAAAAAGTATATGATCTAAGTAAATCTAAAACATATAAAGAATCTAAATATATGATTAAGAATTCACCTTTATATAATCATGTATTCAATTATAAAAAATCAATAAAATTTTTATTAAATGGAATAGGTTTAATATCTTTTAAGATATTTGATAAAAAAATAGATTTGGGATTTGAAATTAATTTTGATAAACCTAATATTTTCAATGTGAAAAAAAACAAAGATGATGATGCCAAAGAACAACCATTATTAAAATTTTTACTTGGTATAATAACAACACCACTTAAAATAATTGCTAAAATATTAGAATATATACTTAAATTTTTCAAATCCTTAGCAATTCCATCAAAATTACCCAATATGTTAAAAGATTTTTTATCCTTCAAATGGATTATGGATATATTTGATCCAACATCCATACTTAAATTAACAGGTATTGAAATCAACTTAGATAAATTGAAAAAATTAACGGAAGATATTAAATTACCAAATCTGAAAGATCAGGAAATTGACTTAAATGAAATTATAAATATACCTTTTTTAATAAAATTACCTAAGTATAAATTGAAACATCTTAATATAGATAAATCATTGATTACTAAACTTCTAAATCCAGCAATAAGTTTAATAGAGGGTATAGTTAATGCTATAATAGATTTACTATGGAGTATATTAGGCTTAGAAGCTTTAATAAAACCTAAACATTTAGATATAAAAAATAAAATATCAAATACTATATCTAATATAAACAATATAAAAAACACTAATAATACTATTTATTTATATGATATAACTACTGATGAAGAAACTTTATATGATTTAACTTACCAAGAATTAATGGATTTCATTAACAATAATCCTGAATTAAATTTTAATTATAGTTTATAAAAACTATTTATATAATATATGATATAATTAAAAAATTAAATTATTATGGGTAAAAAGGAAAAAGAACACAGAAAAAAAGTCCAAGCAAGAAATAATAAAATAAAACTTGAAAGGAAAAGTGCCGAAAAGAAGCATAAAGATTTTATAATGAATCTAATTAAACAAGAACAAGAAAAAGGACTATATGATGATAATAAAAAAGATGAAATTGATACTTCTATCACATCTATCATCAATGGACCAATTATTTAATTATTACTTTGTTACTTATTTCATTATAATCCAAACGTTCATGTACTGCTTTTTGAACTTCACTTAATAGATATTTTCTGGCTTTTTTGATTTTTTTAGAAGATGAATTATTCATTTTACATTTTATCACAAACCAATTTGCTAAAAGTATCGAATTAATGTCTTGTTTCATATTAGGATATTATTTTTTATATTATATATATATAAATTAAAAAAATTAAAAAAAATTAAAAATTTTGATAAATAAAAAAACTTACACTATAGGAACGACTCTAAATCTGAATATAAATTCAGATGACAATGAGCTAAATGACTTTTTATATATTTGGGATCAATTTGAGTCAAGACCAAATAAAATTATAATACACAACACTTATATAGGGCAAGATTTCATGGAAAAAATATCTCAATATATAATTGATAAGAATGTATTAACTGAATTAATACCATCATTAGATAATTACATATATAATGAAAGGATGTGTATTAAAATAAATGATAATATATACATATCATTTATTTTATTAAATTCATCAACAAATGAATCAACTATTAATCAACTTTTATTTTATTATAAAACAGATGAAGATTCAAAACAAATAGAAGATATAATAAATGATATAGATATTTGTATATTATATAAAGAAGATAACAAAATAAGCAAATTAAATACTATTTTTTATAATCAAAATAATATTGAATTAGAACCATTAAATAATAAAATAAATTTAGATAATATTGAGTCATATTACAATTCAGATACCATGAGTAATATAAACTCAATGATTAAAACTATTAAAAAATCTAACAAAGGATTAAGTGTATTATATTCTGATAAAGGAATGGGTAAATCTAGTATGATATATTACATTTCTGAAAATTTGGATAACACTACTATATTCATACCTAATAATATGATAGAAAATGTATTCAATAATCCGGATTTTAGAAAATTATTGACAAAATATAATAAACCATTACTAATTTTAGATGATTGTGAAATAATATTTTCAGAATATTATAATAAATCTAATTTAATTACCAATAATCTATTACAAATGATTGATGGTCTATTATCTGATGTATTAAATATTAATATAATAACTATTTTTAATACTCCAAATATTAAAAATATTGATCATAATTTATTAGAATCTAATAACTTATTAAAAGTTATTCAATTTAATGAATTGAATATTGAAGAATCTAATAATTTATCAGAATTATTAGGTAGGAAAAAACAATATAAAAACAATAATAAACTTATTAATATAATTAAAAAAACAGAACAAATAAGTAAAAAATTTGGCATTTCTTAAAATTAATATATAACATGATACATAAATATACAGATGAAGAATTATTAGATTTTTTAATGACTTCTGACTTTAATGAGAAATATACAGAAAAGGAATTGAAATACCTATTAATAAAATATAGGTATTTCTATAGACTTTTATATGGAAAAAAAGAAAATAAAATTGTAGATTTACAGGGAAAAATAAGAGAATTAGAATATAATATAAATAATCTGAAACAAGAAAATTATAAAATATTAGTAGAGAATGCAAAACAAGCTGATATAATAAATAATTATAAACATAGAAAATTATCTTTCAAAGAAAGATGGTTTGGAAAAACAATATTAAAATAAAAATTATAATAATGCAATTTGATAAATTCAAAAAATTAGAACAAAAAATTAACAATCAAAATTTCAATCAAGGATATAAGACAATTAATATAGTGATGTTAGTACTATCAATAATAGGACATTTCACTGCTATATTTTTATCATATTTTGCTTTATCTAAGATATTAAATGGTGTTATAGAGAATAATGTTATTGTAGTAGGATTAATATCAATAATTGTTTTAAGTGGCTTAGAATTACTCAAAAGAGATATATTTGATAAATTTAGTAACCAATACTTAAAAATTAAGAATTTCAATAAAGATGTAATACCACTAGCTTTATTAAGCTTAACTATAATAGGAGTATCATTTTATGCTTCTATAAATGGAGCTATGGAATTTTCATCAAAACAAGATATTATAGAAATGGATATGAAAATATCCACTAACGCATATAAAGATAGCTTAAATGTCAATTATAATGTAAATATAAATAAGATAGTAGATGAAATTGATAAAACTAAAGAAAAAATTGACCTTAAAGATAGGGAATTAACTGATTTAGCTAATTCTGATAGACCAAGTAGAACCAGAATGAATGACTTAAAAAAAGATAAGGAAGTATTAAGATCTGATATAATTAAATTAGAAAATGATATAATAAACTTAAAAAAAGAACAAAATGCTAAAATAGGTGAATATGAAAATGAAATTGGTAAAGAAACAGAAAATAAAAAGAAAGATAATAATACAAATTCTATAGCTTTTATAATATTATCAACTTTAATTGAAATAATAATCTTAGCTGGTGTATATTTTAATGATTATTATAAATATAGATCTTATATTGAATATAGAGATAAAATTGAAAAAGATCCTTATTTCCAAAAATGGATTTTATATAACAAAATATTAGATTTAATCTATAAAGAAGACACAAATATAAATGAAAAATTACCACCTATGAAAAATATAATAGAATTAGCTAGAATTAATAATGTAATATTATTACAAAAAGATTTAACTGATTTTTTCAAAGCTATGAATGGTATGGGAATAATTAAAACATCTGGACCAAGTAAATATATAAACAAACCAAAAGATGTAGCAATAGAGCAATTAAAAAAACAATTCAATATAAAATAACAAAAAAAGAGAAGTTAAATAACTTCTCTTTTTTTATTCACACACTTATCATACTAAAACATATACAAATTTATACATTTTAATATCTTGTTTTTAACAATTATAACCTTATAAAGAACTACTAATTTTATATATAAGAATAAAAAGCCATTATGGAATATATTGACAAATATGATGAACTACTTAAACTACTAACAGAAAATGAAATCAATGGTAAGAAATATTCTCTTAAAGATGATTTTGAAAAGTTTTTCATAAGAGGTAATAAAGCAGCTGGTAAAAGAATAAGGAAAACCATGCAAGAGATTAAAAAAATTACAAAGGAAGTTAGATCAGATGTTCAAGAATATAAAAGTAAATTAAAAAATTAATATATAAAAAAAATTAATGTTTTATAATGAAAAAATTTAGTAATATAAACAATATTAAAGTAGGGAAAGAACCTAAAATAAATGATAACATCAATGAAGATGAATTATTCAAATCCAAAGTGATGGATCTTTTGAATAAATTTTTATCTATTAAAACTTATGGTCCAATAGATCGTCATTTTCATATGAGTTCTGTAAAAATAACAGGAAAGGAAGCATTTTTAGAAGCACTCAATACTTTATTAAAAGAAGATACATTAAATAACGAAAAAAAGATTCTTGAAACCCTTAAATACACTATCAGAGATTGGGAAACATTGGATAGTAAAATATATAAAATAGAAGAAGAAATATCATATAATAATGATATTAAAAGATTAAATACACATATAAATAAATTAATGAACATATATGAAAAATATGGGGATGATGAAGAATTATTCTTAATCAAAATAACCGAATCTGCTAATAAATTAGACAATGATTCTAAAAAATTAAGAGCTGAGGCATCTCTACTTATTGTAGAAAAAAATGAACTCTTCAAAAAAGTAGCTGATATTTACAATAAATAAATAAAAAAGGTGCTCAATTTAGAGCACCTTTTTTATTATCTAATATCTTGATTTCGCAATCTTGGCATTATTATATTATTATAATAATCATCAAAACCTTTCATCAATTCACCAACTGGTATCACTCCCTCTTTAATAAGAATATCATCAACAAAACCCAACTTAACAGATTCATCTGAATCTAACCAACGATCTCTATCAGCTAATTCGATTATTGTTTCAAATGTTTGTCCTGAATTTTCAGCCAATTTTCTCATCAAAAGATAATTAAATTTCTCTGTTTGATAATGTGAGATACTATTATCTCTGACATGTCCTTGAGCTCCAGATGATGCTTGATGTACCATAATCTGTGCAGAATTCAAAGTATATCTCTTACCCTTAGAACCACTTGATACTAAAACAGAACCCATAGAGGCACAAATACCCATATTTTGAGTACTTACATCACATTCAATAGATTCCATTATATCTACTATACCCAAACCATGAATAACAGATCCACCTGGTGTATTTATCTGACAAGTTATATCTTTGGTTTTATCCAAACTATTCAAGAACAGCAATTGTGCCTGTACGATTGCTGACATATTTTCATCTATAGCACCAACTATCGTAACAATACGATCCATCATCATTCTTGAGAAAATATCTAACACACTGATATTCAATTGACGTTCTTCAATAATATTTGGAGCATGAATATTGGAAACATTCAATCTTTTCATATAATAATCCATTTTACTACTTGAAATACCTTTACTTAAAGCAAATCTGTTAAACTCATTAATTAGTTTTTGTTCCATTTAATTTATATTTTAATTATTAATAATTATATTTCTAATGCTAAATCTGAAAATATTGGTGACCTTCTTACAATTTCTCTGATATAATCTAAACCTAAATCTTGTAAGATGATTAGTATTTTAATATCATCATTATCAATTACTAACATATCACCCTTACATAAGGTTTTAATATCATTTTTATTAAATCTAATATCTATAGTACCAAGTGCATCTTTATAAGGCATAAATCCATTTTTACACACATTAGTAAAACTTGTTTCATTAAACACCAATCTAATTTCCTTTTTTTCCATATATTTTTATTTTATTGTTTATGCAAAATTACACAATTTATATGAGACTGACAAATTATTTATTATATTTTCTCAAAAAATCAACCTCATTAATACTTAGTTTCTTGTTTTTCAACATCTTATCAAGTATAATATTTAATTTTTTTTCATTTTCGAATCGTAATTTATTATAATCTTCATCACATATTCTTTTATTAGGTAACTCTTTCCTACCTAATATTTTTTTAATCCATTTAATCATATATTATATTGTTTTAATTTCAATTCTCTATTGATAGATATCAACTCATCATTATAAATTCTTTTCCAACCTCTACTATTCATTTTTTGCATTCTATTAAAAATTGTACGTTCTGAATACATTAAAGCATCTTCATTGACATAAAATAATTTATTAATAATATGTAAAAGTGCATTATCATAATGTTCTCTTAAACCATACTTACTATATGATATAGCACAACAACTCATATCTACATTAGATATCATCTTAGACAATCCAGATTCATTATATATATGATTTAATGGTCTAATTAATTGTATAATTTTACCATCCTTAATATAAGTGTGTGGTTCATATAACACTGATGTTGTAGAATATAAGAAATTAATTCCTTTTGTAATTAATTTATCATAATATATATATCCTTTTGATGAAATAATCTCCTCAATCTTTTTTAAGTTTTGATTCCTAATCATAATATCAACATCATAAATTCTTTGATCGGTTAAACTATCACGAATTGCACCCCCATATATGAATACATATTCATCTATAAATAGCTCAGAACAATCAAATCCAAGATATTCATCTAATCTATATTTCACCTTAATTTCCATTGTGCAAATATACAAATAATTTTTTATATTACAAAAATAAGTTATTAAAAAGTTCTCTCGGGCTTAAAAGTATTATCTATGATAGAATAACCACTTGCTTGCTTAGTTAATATTAAATCTTTGAACATAGCCATCCCTTCATTATTGCGATAAAATAATTCATTAAGATAATAATCAGGTGTGGTCCAACCCAGTTTTTCAATATTTTCAATCCACCATTTTTTATCTCTACTAGATATTAAATAACAATGTCCTAAAGTCATTCTATCACCTAAATATAAATTATCACTTAGTTTATCTGTAATCACTACTTGATTATTGGGAGCTTCAAATCTAACTATTTTATAATTAGATTTTTCCATAAATTCAATAGCCTCATCAACTCTTGATCTAAAAAAATCAGGATCAACTGTTATTAAACAATCACATTCCATGATTAAAGTATAATCATCATCCACAAATGATGCCATAATAGCAGACATATGACCTTGCCATGCTCCATAATGTCCTGAAGTTAAACCATATTCTTCTGGATCTGGTTTAGTAACACCAACAATCCAATCAACTCTACCGTCAATTACATTATGTGTAGGTGGATATTCTGTATATCTTGGATTAATAATTGTAATATATCTGTATCCTAATTTAGATACAGATTCTTTTGATAAAACTTCCCTTTCTATATCTGGTTCCGATAATACTTGTATAATCTTTACATCTTTTCTGTTCATAATCATATTATATTTTTTATTTTTTCTTCTCTTTCACTAATTAGTGCTTGTTTAATGATTTTTTTTATCTCATCATATATAAAATTATTATTAAATTTAATACCAAACAAATGCTCATTAGTATATTTTTTTAATATATCAATCATAATATTTTTTTTTAATTCATTTTTAATATGCTCAGTGGATTTATCAACAACTAAACCTCTACCGGTTTGATTTAACCAAAATCTAAATAATAAAAAAGAGATAATTTCAGATTTATTAAATTCAAAGTTTTCAATAATCTGGTTATGTTCATCAGAATAAATAAATAAACCATCTGTTAATAAATAAAAATATAAATATACATATTTGAAAGAAACTTCTAGACATTCTTCACGAACAATTGTATCAAACACACGATTTCTATTAAATTCCATTATAGCTTGATCCTTCATATAAATAATCTCATTATAATATCGTTTAGGTATTTTCACACCATCAAATAAATCATAAATATATTTATATTCAATTGGATATAAATATTTAGAATGGTCATATTTTTCAGAAAATCTTTTTAAGGTATCTTTATCTTTTTGATCCAATTTAATTCTATAACTAAACATATTATTAAGTTCTCTATTAATAATATGTTTATCAAAATCACTCCAATCTAACTTAACTCTAACATAATTAGTATCTATATGTTCAATAATTTCTAATTTTGGAAATGTAATAATCATATAGCTTATATGAAAAGAGATAAACTTTGTTTATCTCTTTTTTATTATTAAATGAAATTTACTTCCGGTGAATGTATAATGCCATTATTTAATTCATAAGATTTTATCTTGTAGATTTTATCTATATCCTTTAGTGTCACTATAACCTCATCTTTTGTATTTTCTATGATAAATCTTTCAGAATCTGAAATAAGTTTTTTAACTATATTTAATAAGCTATCAGGACCAACTGAATCTTTACCACAAATACCAATAAATTGAGATGATTGTTTACCAAACTCAATTATATTTTGTATCATTATATCATAATGATATTGATTTTCTAAATCAAATTCAGCAATAGCTTCATCATCTGAAATGTCTTCCATTCCAATCTCTTTTTTATAACTTTCTATACTATTATAATTATCTAAGATATCAGATGCATATAAAAAATTAATATTTTTTGAATTGTATGATTCAAATGTTTTAATGTAATTTAATTTTTTCATATTAATATTTTTATTATTATATATTATTTTTCAATGTTATAATTTTATACATAATTAAACCAACCACTTGTATACTAATATATTTATTCATTTTTCAATTTATCTATTAAAATTGTTTGTATAAGTTTTACTTAAAAAGTACTAATCCATTTTGATTTATAATTCTTAGTATTTGATGCATAAATTGCATAACTATTTATTTGTGGATAACCAGTATTATAATATCCTAAAACAACATCCCAACTTTTATATCTATTATATAATCTACTTAACATAGAACAACTAACATTAATATTTAATTCTATATTATATCTTAGATCTTTAGCTGATACAATACTATCAGTATGATCTTGAGCAAATCTTGTTATAATTTGCATAGCTCCTTCAGCACCTGCACTTGATGTTCTATATGGATTATAATCTGAATGAAAAGGACCTCTGTATCCAGTTTCTAAATATGCTACATTATATAATATATAACGTGGTATATTATAATCTATTGATTTTTTTTCTATTATATTATACATCTGTAATGAAATAGGTGATGATAAATCATCACCTATTTTCAATACTACTTCTTTGGACTCTGTTTTTTTATTATTTTCAGTATTTAATAAAAAACTACTAGTTAAAGTCAGACATATAAACAATATAAAAATAAATATTAATAATCTTTTTAATTTCATTATTATTTTTTATTTATAACTTCTGTTGATACTGGTCTTAATATTGTTTTAGCTTTTATATTAAAAATAGATGTAACAATACTATCATTCATTATCATTAGAACTTTACTTCCTGTTTTATCTAAAAATAAAATATTGGAAGTTTCATCAGCTGCAATAATTACAGATGATCGTTTTATTTCATATGGTTTTTCATCAACCTTATTACCTATCATATTATTAATATGATATCCTAAAATAAAACACATAATCATTCCAATACCAACTAACACATAATTAATAATGTGTTTAATTTTTTGTTTCAATTCTTTTGAAATTTCAATCTTTTTCATAATTTTTCTTTTTAATTTATTAATATAACAATTTATATATATTTAATATTGATTTGTTTTATTTTTAATATTTCTTCTATTAATATTTTATCTGAAATAGTCAAATCAATCAATAACCAACAAGAATATTTTCAGATTTTCAATACTCCACATTATGGTATTTTTTTGATAATAATTCATTTTGAATTGTAAATATACTAATTATTTTAGAACATACAAAAGTTTTAATATTATTTAACATTTCAGACATTCCTTAATAATGGAATAGTCTAAAATATTCCATTATTAAGGAATGTCTGAAAACAAATATATTAATACTTAATATAAAGTAAAAAAATTTATATGATAAATAAGAGATTTGGTATTTGTGATATGAAAACTGATGAAGGAAAATTACTATTGGCATCATTGGCAATCCTAACTACAATAACAGAAGAAGATATTATAAATGAAATATATGGTGTGACTACCACACCTGATCAAGTTTTTGATAAAATTCAGATTTTGGCTAATAAAATATATTATAATGAAGAGTTTGAAAAAGAGCAAATTAGACTAAAAAGAGAAAATAAAATGAAAAAATTATTTGGCGATTAAAAAATAATGTCTATATTTGCATAATCAAAACAAATATATTATGCATTTACGTAAAATAGGGGTTGAAAAAGTTAAAGATTTAGATAAAAATTTTGATTCAATTATAGATAAATGGACAAAGAAAGCTTATGATCTATATAAATATGAAGGAGAATTAAAACTAATAAAAGAAAAGGGGAAAATAATAATAAATATAATAATTAATAACTAAAAAAATAATTTATATATATATCATGATGTCGCATCTTTTTTAGAAAAACATTTAATAAATAACAAAAATAATAAACAATATGCTATACCAAACAGAAATATCAATTTTAGAATTACTAATAGATGATTTTATTCATAATAGAAACTTAGATATCCAAGAATTAGTTAAACAAAAAAGTAAAGAACTAAATTTAGATAAGGATATATTAAAACAAAAATTCATCAGTAAAATATCACCAAATATTCCTCATTATAATGATATTGATGCGTATTTTGATATTTTATTCAATTAAAAAACAAATATATAAATAAAAAATTTTTATGAACACTGAAATCAAAACATTGAAAGAACTATGTGATTACATTAATGATAATGAATTCTATGATTCTAAAGTAATAAGTGAAATTATTGAGGATAATGGATGGGTAGATAAACAATTAGAAACAAATTTAATTTGCCAATATGGACAAAACATTGTATATCTAGATGATAACCTAGAAGCTTTAATAAAATAATATTTTTATTTGCACATTAAACATATTATTCATATATTTGCAAATATTATATAATGAAAACCTTTTAATAAAATTAATATGATAAATTTAAGTGAATTAACAAACGAAAACACAGCGGCTATTCTAACTGACATTGATTGTCCGGTTTTTATTTCTAAGAATACTATTATAAGTGATTATGGTAGTATATCATTAGAAGAACTTCCAGCAGAACTTTTAGAAAGTACTAAGGAAGAGATGAATGAAAAAGAAGTAGCAATAGCTACAATAGATAATATCAAACAATCTGCATTAGTAAATGGTATTGATATTAGTCAAATTGAATATGTTCTAATAGATGAAGAATTTTTATTACATATATCAAGTGCTGAAATTGATTTAGTCGATGAATTCATAGTTGATCGTGTAGGTCAGATTTTATAATTAAACCACACTTCATTAAAAACCACACTTAAAATTTAATTGTGGTTTTTAATTTTTAAAAATAAAAAAGATAAATGAATAACTATACTTTTTATGATTAATTATTTAATTTATTGAATTTTGTATTTAGACTTGATTAAGTGAAATAAACTTTAATTGATAATCATATATATATTATATGAATAAAAATATTAAATTAATTAATAATGATAGTTTAATTGAATTACAAAAACTTATTGAAAATAAAAGACTTGTAGATTTAATTATAATTGATCCACCATATAAAGTAACATCCAGAGGGAATGCTGGTAATTCTGGTGGTATGTTACAAAAAGATATAAATAAAAAAGGTAAAGTATTTGCCAATAATAATTGTAATGTAAAAGATTGGATGCCTCTTGTATATCAAGTTCTGAAAGATGGTTCACATTGCTATATAATGACTAACCATGTCAATCTTTTAGAATATTTAATAGTCGCTAAAGAAAATGGATTTCATTTTATTAAATCACTAATTTGGAATAAAGGTAATAAAATTATGGGACAGGCTTATATGAGCCAATTTGAATATGTTCTTTTCTTTCGTAAAGGTCCATTTAAGAAAATAAATAAATGTGGAACATCTGATATATTGAATATTCCAAATATCAAAACTAAAGATGAAAATGGTATAAATATACATGATACCGAAAAACCAATAGCTTTATACCAATTATTAATTGAAAATTCTTCTAATGTTGGTGATATAGTAATGGATTGTTTTTTTGGTAGTGGTAATTGTGCTTTTGCTTGTCTAAATACTAATAGAAAATTCATTGGAATTGAAATAGATGAGAATTATTTTAATGTAGCTAATGAAAGAATAAATAATGAAATAAATAAACAATTATGATAAGTATATATCATTTAATTTTAGTAGGACATTATATAACAGATTTTGTTATATAAAGTGGATCAATTGCTCAAAATAAATCAAGTAACATACTGTTTATCATTCATTATAAATAGCTAATAATTAAATTATAGGAGCTTATATAAATAATAAAAATTGTTAATTATTTGCTTATTAATAATTTTCATTATATCTTTGCAACATGAAAACATTAATAATACATCCAAAAGATGAAAGTACAGATTTTTTATCTGTAATTTATGAAGGTATGACTAATAGTGAAGTACTGAGAAGTAATCCACAATGTTTTGGTATTAAAAAAGATATTAAAAAAGCTGATAGAATTATAATGCTCGGTCATGGTACAGAAAGTGGATTACTTGGATTTAATCGTTATATAATTAATTCAGAACATGTTCAATTATTGAAAAATAAAAAATGTATTTTTATTTGGTGTAATGCTAAGGATTTTACCACTAAATATAATTTAGATGGATTTGCAACTGGTATGATTATCAGTGAAATAGAAGAGGCTCATCATTTTTACATAAATACTAATTGTGATGAAATTAAATTATCTAATGAAATGTTTGCTAATGCTTTAAGAAAAGCAATAAATAATGTTGATATAGAAACCATAATTTTAGAAAATTATAAAGGTAGTAATCAATTATATGAATTTAATATTAAAAATATAAAACAATAAAAGAGCAACATGAAAATAAAAGATTTAGAAACTTACTATCAAGTAAGTAAGAGTAGTATTAAAGATGTATATAATATACATTCATTAACAGAATCTGGTTTAAGATTTAATGGAAATAAATATTTATGTTCTATTTATAAACAAGGAACTAAATTTTCATTATATGAAAATGAGGATAAAACATTTTATTCTAAATTAGAAGATTTAATTGAAGCAATTGATAAATATCTCCATAACCTTAAATTTAATTCTGAAAATTTCTATCCTTCCCTTAGAAAGGGTGTTAGTGTTAATTATTGTATAATAGATTATATGAGAAATTTTGATTTTGATTCTCATAGACACAATAGTGATACTTTTGTGTATAAATCAAAAGATGTTTTTGGTGCAGAAAATACTGAGATTAATATTATTATACATAATTTAAGTAATTATGATAATGATGAAGTAAATATATCTTATAATATAAAAAGTGGCGAATGGGTATCAATAAAAGGAATAGAAAAAAATGTTGATGTTATAATTCAAAATATTAATAATTTGATATATCCAATTTTTATTAGTCATATTACAGATATGTTAAATACATTTGAAAAAATAGAAAATGTTAATATGAAATCAGATATCAAAAAATTTAAATTTAATATTAATAATTTAGATGTTACTGTAAGTGATTTTAAGGACAACTTAAAAAACAATTTACAAGAATTATTAAAAAAACTTGAATAAATGTAAGTTATTGAACCATATAAAAAGTACTATTATTAGAGATATATTAGATTATGTGAATGATAGTAATGAATATAATCTTTATATTATACATAAAATTTCAGATGAAAAATATTATTTAATGATTAGTGAAAACATCAAATATGTTCATAAATTACAGAATATTTACAATGATGTATTTCAAATTGATTTAGATATTAATAGATTAATTTAATGATTGAAGAATTATACATATCAATATTTTCAAAAGAGGTATCTTATTTATCCTCTTTTATTAAGATATTAATAAGTTTTATATTAGGAGTAATAATTGGTTTAGAAAGACAAAGTCGTCGGCAAAATGCAGGTATGAGAACCATATCTTTAATCTGTATGGCTTCTACATCAGCTATGATATTATCTATATGGATACCACAAACATACTCTAATATGTTTAATGGTGATCCTGGTCGTTTAGCTGCTCAAGTTCTTACAGGAGTTGGTTTTTTAGGAGCTGGTGCTATAATACAAAGCAAAGGTAATGTACGTGGTTTAACCACAGCTGCTACCATTTGGTTAGTTTCTATTATAGGTTTGTGTGTTGGTGCTGGTCTTTATATACCAGCTATTGCTTTAACAATATTAAGTCTGTTTGTATTAGTTACTATGGATCGATATGAAAAGAAAAAAATGATAGTAGGTGATATCAAAAACTTAATAATAATGTTAGATAATAGTGAGCCAGATGTAGAGCATATTAACAATATTTTAAGAAAATATTCAATTTATATTTTTGATATTTCAATTGAAAACAATTATAAACTAAAAACATCAATTATTAGTTATAAAATACAAATTCCACAAAAAGAAAATGTGAATAATTTATTCAATGAAATCCGGAAAAATGAATTCATATCATCTATTTGTTTAAATTCTTTATAATAAGTAAATCTGGTTGGGCTAAGATTGATTTCCAAATTGTTATAAATATAACAATGTTGATATAATTAAATTAAGAAAACCAATCACAAAAAAACTAATATTAAATTTTAATATATATTTTATAAAAAAATAAATAAATATGATTATAACTAATTATCAAAAATTTATAGAATCTGAATATACTAATCAGATTATTTTAGGAAAAATATATCCAATCACTAATGGTGAATTTGTAATAACACATGATTGTTATTTGGAAAATGAGAAAATTGAGAATTCTATTAAATATTATACTCTAAAATGTATAAATTGTGGAGAAACTTTTACTATGTCAAGTTATCAACTAAGTAGATATAATAAAATAAGTGATAATGAAGAGTATGATAATAAATATCAAAGAATACCATGTTATAATAAATTACCATTAGATAATTTATCATTTAGAGAATTTAGAGGAAATAAAAAACATGAAGTAATTCATGTAAATTGTGAATTAATAGAATCATCTAATTCTAATTTACAAGTTAAATGTAATGATTGTGGTCAAATATTAACACAAAGTATAAATGGTGGTGATATTATAAAAGATTATATATTAAAGGATATTGATAAAAGATGTATAGATTTATAAAAAAGGAAGTGATACACTTTAATTATAATATTTTTAATATATAAGAATAAAAACTTTTAATGGTTATAACTAAATTTCATAAATTCTTAGAATATCTATCCAATAATTTCAACATTGATATATTTAAGAATTTGAATAGTTTTTCAAAAAGAATTTCATATTGTGATGAGAATATAGAAAGAATATCATCTGGTTCTTCAAGAATTGTTTATAAAATAAATGATGAAAAAGTACTTAAATTAGCTAAAAATACAAAAGGTTTAGAGCAAAATAAAAATGAAATTCAATATAGATCTGATTCATACATAAATTATATTTTAGCTAAAATATATGATTATGATGAGGATGGTGTGTGGCTTGAAATGGAATATGCACAAAAAATGAAAATAGCAGATTTTAAAAGAATAGTAGGAATTGATTTTAAGATTTATACACAAGCATTATCTAATTTCTATTTTCATGTCTTAAATAATGATGTATATCTTTGGAAATATAATATTGATCCTGATATTGAAGAAAAAATATGGAATAATGAATTTATTAGTGGAGTTTTTGATTTATTAGGTAGTTATGATTTAACTTTTGATGACTTAAACAGAACTTCTACATATGGTATAGTTGAAAGAGAAGGTCAAGAAACTATAGTTATAATAGATTATGGTTTATCAAAGGAAATCTATAATAAATATTATAATATAAAGAGAAAGTAAATTATATTTTTAACAAACAATATCATTTAATATTCATATAATTTATATGAATATCAATCATAAAAAAATTAAATTCTTAAATCACACAATGGAGTATCTAGATATAAATCAAATACTCGATTGTGAAATTACTGGGATATATGATAAAGTTGCCAATTTCATAGAAAAAAAGATAGGTGAGCCTATCTTTTATATAGATGAAGTATATGAAACTAAAGAAAATAAATGTGGTTTAATACTATCAAATTTATGTAATACTAATGATTGGAATTTAACATTATCTATATTTAACTACACTGAAAAATTATTCAATAAAAAATTTGGAATTGGGCTAGAATTAAAATCTAAAATTAAACCTAACTATGAAATAGTTGATATAGTAAGAAATAATAAAATATACAAAACTATATGGTATTTTATAGATGGTGAAATTGAATTATTAATTATGCCAGAAGATTGTAAGTCTATAAGTGTAAAATTACTACATAAACACCATTATAATTTTGAATTAGCATATAATAATTTTTATCATGGAAAATAAATTAAAATATTTAGGTGAATTAATGGAAACCTTAAATAGTGAAAAACTAAAAGAGATAAGTTTAGATATTCATGTTGATAAAATGATGAATGAAATATCAAATGAAATAGGAATTTTCCAAAATAGATTAGGTGATAACTATAGAAGTACTATTAATGATCATATTGGTATTATTTATAATATAATAATGATAGGAGATGACTTCAATAAATTAAAATGTAAATATGATATTATAAAAAAAATAATAAGTAAATATTATAAAGGTTCAATTAATAATAAGAATATATTAACTAAAGGACACGAAAAAATAGATATAATACAAAATAAAAAAAAATATGATACAATCTGGTTATTTAAGGATGGTAAAATAACACTATCAATGTTATCTAATGTAAGTGATGGTAATTTAATGATAACTTTAACATATCATCATTTTAATTACTATTCAATAATAGTAAATGAAGATCTTCAAAGAATGATAGAAAGACAAAATATTTATAGAATATAATTCACATATGATTGAAAATCTTAATTAATATTAAAAATTGATTAAGATTTTTTTTATGATAAAAAATGTAGTATCTTTGCATCATTATTCAAAAATAGATAAGATGAAAACATTAATTAGAGTAAAAGATACACAATCTGTAGTAGCAAAATCAAATGATAACCATAGTTGTCAAATGATATTTAATAACTTAACAGGTAAAAATAAAATGACTAAAAATCAATTAGATATATTATTGAGAAGTTTTTATCTCAAAAAGGGAATTGAAATTGAATTAGTTGTAGATGATATAATTATTAATTCTAAAATAATAAAATAATGAGAAAAGAAGAATTGTTAGAACAAAAGAAAATTTTGGAACAAAAATTAGAAGCTGGTATGCCATTTATATATGGTCAGAAAAAAACACTAAAAGAGTTATATGAAGTTTTGAATACTCCAATCCCAATGGATATTCCAAAAAATCATCAAACTCACTATAGATTATTACAAAGGGATGCTAAACGTACAATCAGATTAATTGAACGATATGAAGCACCAATTCGCAAGAAGTTAGATAAAATTAATACCTACTTAATAGATAAAAATCATGGAAAATAATAATGACAAATTAGTAAATATTAGTGCAGATCTTGATGAAGCACAAAAAAATCTACTTGAAAAGGGTATTTCACAAAGAGAAATAAATTATATTTTATCATTATATGATGAATTCATTCATTTGAAAAATGATAATAATGATAAATATATTAAAGAGAATTATTATTCAGAATCTCCATCATTTAGTAGTGAAATAGTTAAGTGTGTTAATTTTGGAACTAAAAATGAAGTTAGGTTGATACATTGCCTTTATAACATAAATCCTAATGTAAATGTTGATCATTTAGGTAAAATGGTTGGCATGATATATCATATATTAGGAGTTAAAACAGAGTGGTATACAATACCAGAGCCAAATAAAAAATAAATAAATCATTAATAAACCATTAATAATAACTTTAGTAGTAATTGCAATTGGTATCATTTTTATTACCAAGATGGTATAAATCATATAAAATAATAAAAAATATGATATAAAACTAAGAGAGAAGTATTAGTTCTATGATATGACTAAATTATTCATTAATGGAATAGAAATAAAATTGAATAAATTAAATGTATAAAACTGGAGATTATATAATAGCTAAGGTAACTAAAAAACCTTCTAATTCAATCATTATTAATAAAAAATATAAGATAGTAAGTTATATAATAGGTAGTACTTTCTATCAAATCAAAGATGAGTATGGACATTTTACTCATCATTATATAACTAATTTTTATAGTAAGCAAGAAATTAGAGATATGAAATTAGATAATTTAATTTCATCTAAATAAATGTTATTTATTGTTAATTATTTTGTAGTTTGTAATTAAAGTATTAACTTTGCATCATAATTAATAAAAACAACAAATATGAAACTAATTACAAAAAAAATTGAGAAAGAATTAACTAAATATAATTTAGGTAGTCAAGAAAATTCAGGATTAGATGCTAAAATCTTAGTTAAATTTTTTAATCCTTGTGGTAGAGGTACTTGGTTAGTAACTGAAGCAGAAAAACAAGAAAATGGTGATTGGCTATTCTTTGGTTTTGTAAATTTACATGAAGCTGAGTATGGTTATTTTTTATTATCTGATTTAGAAAGTGTGAAACTTCCTTTTGGTCTGAAAATAGAAAGAGATTTATATTTTGAAAATAAAACATTGAGAGATATAAAATTCTAATATAAAAGTAAAGTATCTTATATTTACATATAAAATAAAATTAATATGATTGACAACAATAAAGAATATTTATTATGTGCTGCTATTAGAAGAAAAGCTCCAAGAGATTGTCTTAAAGTATATCACAAAGAGTTTCATGATATATATGAAATTGAATTAGGCTATAGACATCCAGATATTTTGCATAGATATGGAGATGATGTTAGTCGTAAAAGTTGTGATCAAGGATTTTATACTTCCAAAGCTCGTTTTGTATCTCGTGAAGAAGGATTAAAAATTGCTATTGAATGTGGTCAAGTAGATAAAATAATAGGTGGTAAATTAACATCAGAAGATTTATATTAATATGAAAAATATAAAGAATATAATACATTGAAAATCATATATAAAGGAGTAAAAACCATAAATAAATTAAAAGTTTAACATTATTTAATACTTATATATCATATTTTATGTATATCTTTGCATCATAATTAAAAAAACAACAATATGAAAACAATTTTAGATTTTTTAGCTTACATCATAGTAGGTAGTTCAATGTTAGTTATATTATACTTAACCATAGTATATTTATATGAAGTATTTTTTACTAAAAAAGGAAATGATCCTAAAAGCTACCATTCAAAAACAATAGGTGAATATAATTATGTAAATTATAATAACCCAAATAAAAAAATGTATAGCAACCAATATATAGCTATGAAACGTTTAGGGATTATTGCTAGAATGATTAGTGTGTCCAAATCTGGTTACTTGAAAGATAATCCAGATAATTTAGTAGTATTTAATTCAAATATATGCACCAAAACAGAAAAAATATGGTATGGTGATATTGATATTACTAAATCTTTACAAAAACTTAAGGATTTAGCAATTGAAATCAATGAAGATATTTATGTCTTATATGAAATGGATGGTAGATTTAATAATGAGAAAACCCCTTTAATTCATAAATATGTTGCTTTGGTTAAAGCAAATGGTGAAGTGAAATATGCTGATTATATAACTAATAAAAAATAAAATGATAGAGATTATAGGAATATTAGCAACCATTTTAATAGTAATTGCTTATGTACCCCAATTGATACAAGTATTAAAAGCAAAAAGTGCAGAAAATGTAAATGGTGAAATGTTCAGTATATTAATAATATCTAATATATTATGGATAATATATGGAATTAATATAAATGCTTATTCAATTATATTATGTAATGGATTGAACCTTATACAATCAACTATAATAATTTATTATAAATACAATAATCAGATTATAAAATCTATAAAATCATATAAAACTAAGAATAGTTAAAGATTGTTAAATATTAGGTAGATGTGTAAAAAATGTATATCTTTGCATCATAAATCAAAAATATATCAAAATGAAAAAATTAAATTATAACAAAGTTACTAAATATAACAATCCAAGATATCTCATAGATGTACCTTTGGATTCATTAAAACAAAAAATGAAAGATTGGTCCAATTATTATGAACTTGATTTAGATCCAGAATTTCAAAGAGATCATGTTTGGACTCTCAAACAACAAATTGAATTTATGGAATATCTATTAAGAGGTGGATATGTCAATCCTATATTTTTCAATATGGAGGGTTGGATGGAAGATTTTAGAGGTAAATTACAATTAATTGATGGTAAGCAAAGATTCAATACAATAATGAAATTTATAGATAATAAATTACCAGTATTTGGTGGATATACTATAAATCAAATTGAAAACTTTAATTTAAGAGATTTCTCCATAAAATATGGAGTTAATAACCTATCAGAAAAAGAAGCTATTGATTGGTATGTTTCTATGAATACAGGTGGTACAATACACACTGAAGAAGAAATACAAAAAGCAATTGAATATAAAAACAAAATATAATTAAATGATTAAAATTAACAATGATAACAAATATAATTATGAAAAAGTGTTTAGATTTTATTAAAATGTTTTCCTTAGTTTTTACTATGATATTTATAATAATAAGTATAGGTATATTATTAATTGTTTGGTTTGGTGGTTTATTATCATTACCATTGATACTATCAATGAAATATTCTATATGGTATATATTATTATATTTACTAACTATACCATTATTTATGAGTACAATAGAATTATCAGAAGGCATTGTTTCAGATGGAGATTCAGAAAAAATAATAGATAATTCTGAAGTTGAAAGTAGTTGTCATAAATAAATATAATAAATATGAAAATAATAGTAGCAATTAAAAATGAGTGTTTTGATATAGAAACATTAACTAAACTAAATAATAAAAAATTCTATGGTTTAGGTGATGTGGTTAAATATCTAAAAGATAAAGGTTTAAGTAATGATGATTTTACTATAATGAATTCTAATTTATTTTTTATAAATGTCAATTACAATATACTTAGTGATTATAAAATAATATTTTTAGATGTTAAGAGAATATACCACAAATCATTTCATTTCAAAATAGGAGATGAATATATGGATTGTAAAATATATAATGAGAATAAAATAATAATTAATGATTCCTATATCGCAAATATTGATTTAGCTTTACCACATATATCTAATAATGATGATATAGTAAATTTCATGAAAAAAATTGAAAAATGTCTAAATACTTATGATTTATAAAGAATACATAATATGCTCAGCAATTAAAATAATAGGAGATGATGAAATTATTGTTTGTGGTAGAAGACATAATGATTGCTTATTAACAATAAAAAAATTAAATCCTGATTTATATAAAACTTTGAATGAATCTAATACAGTGATGGGATTCATTACATCAAGAAATGAATTCAAGGATAGATATGAAAGTTATATAATAGCTAAAAGAGAAAATCAATTCATATTACCAGAGTTATCAATGAAAAATATTGATATGTTAATATCAGAAGATTTATTTGGAATTGATTAACTGATTAATAAAAACAATATTATTTTCATCTATGATAGTTTGATGATTCAAAATATTTGAAAATCTACTTATTAAAACCATTAAAATGATAGAGAAATATCTACAAGAATAAATAAATTAAATTAGAATATAACTCACTATCTAATAAGCACCTATACATTAAGTGTTTTATTTTTATAGTTAAAGATTGTTAAATATTAGGTAGGTATATAAAAAGGTTATATCTTTGCATCACTAATCAAATAAATACAAACATTATGTCAAAGAATAAAAATTTACATTCAGCTAAGAAAGAAAAAAACGATGAGTTCTACACGTTATATGAAGATGTTGAAAAAGAAGTAGAAGAATATAAGGATCAATTAAAAGATAAGATTATATTCTGTAATTGTGATGATCCTGAATCTTCAAACTTTTGGAAATATCTATCAAATAATTTTACCTACTATAATTTGAAAAAATTAATATCTTCACACTATGACCCAAATGGAAATAGTTATAAATTGGAAATTAGTAGAGATATTAATGGGGATGGTAACATCGATAAATTAGATACTCAAAAAACAACATTTAAGGGAAATGGTGATTTTAGAAGTGATGAATGTATTGAAATATTAAAAGAATGTGATATTGTAATCACAAATCCACCCTTCAGTTTGTTTAGAGAATATATCGCTCAATTAATGGAATATGATAAAAAGTTTTTAGTTATTGGTAGTTATAATGCAATAACATATAAAGAAGTATTTGGTTTCATTAAAGAAAATAAATTATGGTTAGGTAATAGCTTTGTGAAAAATTTTATAAAACCAAATGGTGAAATACAAAAATTTGGTAATATTTGCTGGTTCACTAATTTAGACAATAGAAAACGTCATATAGATTTGATTAGAAATGTTTTATATAAAAAATATAATGAAGTTGATTATCCTAAATATGATAATTATGATGCTATTAACATCAATAAAGTAGCTGATATTCCAGTAGATTATTTTGGCTATATGGGAGTGCCTATAACTTATTTATCTAATCATAATCCTGAACAATTTGAAATTATTGGTTTAGGAATTTCAAACTCTGGAATTGAAATTGGAGTAAAACCATATAAACCAGAACATAAGAAATATAGGAAAGAAATCCAAAAAAGAGGTGCAGTTGATGGTGATTTATATATGATAACTAATGGAATTGTTGATGTTCCATACGCTCGTATTTTAATTAAAAGAAAATAATAACATTAAAATTATATCAAAATGAAAATCGAATTAAAAAATATAAAAGTAAGAGATATTTTCTCTGGTTATGTAAATAACGATACTGAAAATGGAGTAATAGGTTATAATGGTAATCTGAACATCAGACCTAAATACCAAAGAGAATTTGTATACAGTGGTAAGCAAAGAGATATGGTTATAGAAACCATAAGACAAAATTGTCCATTGAATATAATGTATTGGAGTAAAAACATAGACAATACTTTTGAAGTATTAGATGGACAACAAAGAACTATTTCTATTTGTGAATTTGTTAATAATAAATTCAGCATTAATGAAATGAAGTTTAATAACCTTACAAAAGATGAACAGGAACAAATATTAGACTACGAACTATTAATCTATATTTGTGAGGGTACTGAAAAAGAAAAATTAGATTGGTTTGAGAGGATTAATATAGCTGGTGCTAAATTGACTCAACAAGAACTTAGAAATGCTGTATATAGTGGTAGCTGGCTTTCTGATGCTAAGATATTTTTCAGTAAGAGAAATTGTATAGCTGTCAAAGAAGCAGCTGATTATCTAAAAGGTAGTGCTATTCACCAGGACTATTTGGAAACCACTCTATCTTGGATTGCTAATTCAGATCCTAAATACCACGATAAGATTGAAGCATATATGTCAGAACATCAATTTGATAGTGATTCAAACGAAATAAGATTATATTTCCAAAATGTTATGAACTGGTTTAAGGCAATATTCCCAGATTATTACAAAGAAATGAAAGGCTTGGAAATTGGTATTCTTTATAATAAATACAATAATAATAGATATGATAGAAGCAAAATCGGACAAGAAGTGAAAGAACTTATGACTGATGAAGATGTAACTAAAAAATCTGGTATATTTGAATACTTATTATCAAATAAAGAAAATCAGAAAGTATTGAATATACGAGCTTTCACTCCAAATCAAAAAAGAGAACAATATGAAAAACAAGAAGGTATCTGTACCAAATGTGGTGGACATTTTGATATAAAAGAAATGGAAGCTGACCACATAACTCCTTGGTCCGAGGGTGGTAAAACCGACATCTATAATTGTCAAATGCTTTGTAAACGCTGCAATCGAACAAAATCTGATAAATAAAATATATTCAATACTAAAAATTTAGTAGATTAAAAATTATATACCAGAATAGTAATTAAATGTAAATAATCAATTAAATATTTGGTAGGTATATAAAAAATAGTATCTATGCATCATAAATATATTGAAATATAAATTAAAACCATGAAAAATAAAATCAAATATGTTATCTATAAAGGATCATATATAAAAAAGTTACTATGTCTTAAAAATATGTATAACCACAACTGTTATTTAGATAATGATATTAATATTAAATTAGATGATATAGAAGATAATATGTTTTATCGTTGCCATTTAGTAAATATGTCTGATTATGAAGAATCATATGATATAATTAAAAAACTTGATATAATATCTGATAATTATATTTTACAACAAGAAAAAAATATTTCTATCATAAATGAATTATATGAACATATAGGAAATATTAAAAATAAAATAAATGATGATGAAATAATTTATGAATTAAATAAAGATGAGTTTAATAAACAAATAAATAATATATTAAATGAAAAATAAAGAATTTATAGATTTTCTATCAAGAAAAATAAAAGAATTTCCAAAAAAGGAAGACATAGTATTAAGTTGTGGTTATGATAAAAATATAAAAACATATTTTTTAATAATAAATACAGCTAAA
>Ga0265293_10003114_pt1 | contig 31483 bp, 29 predicted proteins | sample Munlanlewell138R_FD_192505 | JGI IMG/M metagenome (GOLD analysis project Ga0265293, IMG submission 192505) | Leachate microbial communities from a municipal landfill in Southern Ontario, Canada - Leachate well 138R | ecosystem: Engineered > Solid waste > Landfill > Unclassified | place: Canada... | reverse complement strand
AGCAGCGATGATAGGCAGGAACATCGCCCCGGGGATAGGGAGGGGATTCGCATCGGAGAAGTGGAAGTTCATTGACGCCGGGATATGGGAGAACGCGCGGCGCCGGGCCCGCAGGGAAGAAAGGAAGGCCACGCTCGATATAAAGGGGTCGGATATCGACGACTCCGTTATCACAAAAGCCCGCCGAAATGCCCGCAACGCAAAGGTCTTGCCGGCGGTGAAATTCGAGCGGCGCGATATAAAGGAGCTTGCGTTCCATGCTGACAAGGGTATTGTTGTCTGCAATCCCCCCTATGGCGAGAAATCGGGGGATAAAAAGGCTGTCGGCCAATTGATCAGGATGATGCGCGAGGCGTTCGATCGCGCCCCAGGCTGGTCATTCTTTGTATTTACCGGGTTTGAGGATTTCGAGTATCATTACGGAAAACCCGCCGATTCCAACCGAAAGCTCTACAATGGGCGGATCAAGTGTTATTTGTATCAATTCAAATCGTAGGGGTTGATAGCATAATAAACGACTACCACCCCTGCCATTCCGCCCACCCAAAGGGTACCCGGCGCCGGGATGATGATATCCTTTGGCCGGGAGTAGATCATTCAGTCCACAATGTGGCAGCGCAGATAAAGCATCCACGATGTGGTAGTCGTTTATTTTGCATATAACCCGTAAGTCGTGAGGTGCAAAAGCAAAAAACCAGCTTGATGAAAAATGTTCTTAACTCCTTACGACTTACGTTTTCTTAAGATCCGCCGTACAATGCGGACATTTCACGGCCAAAATGGGTATCGTCGACAGGCAATACTGGCATTCCTTCGTGGTCACCTCCTGCGGGACGGGCTCCCGTTTCATCCTGTTGACATTCTTGACGAGCATGAAGACGCAGAATGCCACGACCAGGAAACTGATGACGGTATTGAGAAAAAAGCCGTAATTTATGGTGACTGCACCTGCCGCCTTGGCCTGAGCTAGTGTTTCATACGGTCCCGGGGTCTTGCCGGCTTTCAGAATGGCGAAGAAGTTCGTAAAGTCGATGTTGCCGAGAAGAAGGCCTATGGGGGGCATAATGACGTCGTCAACGAGCGACTTGACGATAGCCACAAATGCGGCGCCTATGATAATACCTACGGCCATATCGACAACATTGCCGCGAAGAATGAATTCTCTGAATTCTTTACCCATCTGGGCCTCCTTTGTTTTGAGATTTACCTCTGTTTAGATTTTATCCTATTATTGTTCAATGACCATACAAAAAAACTAAGTATCCAGTATAATACCTGCAATATACGAGGAGGCAGATCATGAAAAAGATCGGTTTTATCGGGTTGGGTTACCTCGGAAATATGTCGATGATATACAAGGTCCTGAAAGGATAAAATCTGGCATCGCGCAGCCGTTGCCTGAACCTTAAACTTGAAACTTTCCCCGAGGTTTGGTAACGTTTTTCTCAATGCCTGAACGAAATGCACGCCGTTCGTCCAAAGCGGGGCTTCCTCCCGGGACGCTCGTCCATCTGGGGCGTCACGTTGCTGAAAAAGCCACGCTTACCATTATCAGCTACAGCAAGGATACCTGCCGCGTCAGGGAAACCACGAGCCTTGAGGAATGTTTTGCTTTTATCGATCCATCGATGGTCACGTGGATCAACATCGACGCCGTAAATGATGCCAAAACAGTCGAGGCGATCGGCAAGCATTTCAACCTGCACCCCCTGCTCCTGGAAGATATCATGAACACGGGGCAACGGCCGAAGATGGATGAGTATGAAGACCATCTCTTTCTTGTCCTGAAGATGCTGTTGATAAACGTCGATACAAGGTCACCAGAGGCTGACCAGATAAGCTTTGTGCTCGGCAGGAACTATCTCGTAACCTTTTTGGAAAGGCAGAGCGATGTGTTTCTCCCAGCAAAAGAGAGACTTCAAACCGAAAGCTCGCGGATCCGGAAGAGCGGCCCTGATTACCTGCTTTACACCCTCGTCGATATTATCGTGGATAATTATTTCGCTATTATCGACAAAGGCAGCGAGATACTTGATGAGCTCGAATCCAAGGTCATTGCGGGTGCGCAGAGAGAAACCCTTATCGAGATCCAGAAACGGAAAAGGGATTTCATTTTCCTCAGGAAATCGATATCGCCTCTGCGGGATGTACTATTGGCACTTCAAAGAAAGGATACCAGCCTTGTCTCGCCATCATTGATCATGTTCTTCAGGGATATTGGGGACCATTCCGTCCACGTTATCGACAGTATTGAAACAGCGCGTGAAATGCTCTCAGGTATGCTAGACATCTATCTTTCCAGTGTGAGCAACCGGTTGAACGAGGTCATGAAGGTGCTCACGATCATATCGACCATATTTATACCCCTGACATTCATTGCCGGCGTGTACGGTATGAACTTTCATAATATGCCGGAGATCGGATGGCCATATGGCTATTACGCCAGCCTCGTTCTCATGGCATTCGTCGTCATAACAATGCTCATCTTTTTTCGGAAGAAGAAGTGGTTTTAGTTTGACCATCTGCGGTGGTCTCTCAGGTCTCAAGTCTCAAGCAATAATTAATAAATATTCCGGCGTTCGGTGGAATGAATGATATTGTTTTTTTACCTGAGACCTGATACTTGAGACGCTTCATCATATTTTCTGAAGTGTGTATTTTCTGGTTCCCAGTCCCAGTTTTTCGGCGTGGGCGAGTTGGACGCTCCAGTCTATACGTGGGTAGAGGGCGCGCCACTTGTCGGCCCCCGGGGCCGATATATCTTTGATAGCACATCCGGGCAGGGATACTTCGTTGTTGACCATGTCGCAGGACGCCTGGTCAATGGAAACTGGGTCGGCGGATGCAAGGATGCCGATATCGCGAACGATAGGCGAGTCACTGTGCGGATAACAGTCGCAGGCAGGGCTTACCTGTACCACGAAATTAATGAAAAGGGACTTTTTTGTCTTATTTTGCAAAGCACCTGCGGCGTACTCCATCATCTTTTTCTGGAATATGTCGGGATGCTCGTTCCATTGGATCTCTATGGCATGCGAGGGGCAGATAAGAATACATTCGCCGCATCCGATGCACTTCTTCCCGTCGATGGAAGCCTTCTTTGATTCGACCCAGATGGCACCCGACGGACAGTACCCCTTGCACAACTTGCATCCCTTGCAATTTTCCGGGTTTACCTTCGGGGCGACGGTAGAGTGCTGAACGAGCTTGCCCTCTCGCGTCGCACACCCCATGCCGATGTTCTTCAGAGCCCCGCCGAACCCCGACAGCTCATGAGCCTTAAAATGGGTAACCACCACAAGCGCATCGGCATCGGCGATCTCTTTGGCTATGTGCACCTCCCTAAGGACCTCTCCATCGATGGCGACCCTGGCGCCGCTCATGCCGCGCAGGCCATCTGCTATTATCAGTGGGCATTCAACGCATGAATAATCGAAACCGTTTTGTATCGCTGTGGCGAGATGGTTTACCGTATCGCTTCGGGAGCCCGTATAGAGCGTATTCGTATCGGTGAGGAAGGGTTTGCCTCCCGCTTCCTTCAACCGCTTTACAATACTGCGCAGGAATACCGGCCTTACATAGGTTGTATTGCCCGCTTCACCAAAATGAAGCTTCACCGCAACGAGGTCGTGCTTTCTGATCTTTACATCGATCTTCGATCTGTTCATAAGATCGACAACCTTGTCGAGGAGATTGCGATTCGGTGTCGTGCGCAAATCCGTGAAGTATACCTTGCTCATAATGGCTCCTTTTTTATTCACATTACAGGGAAATTATGTTAGAAGTAAAACACTTTTGTCAACATGTAAGGAGGTTTTACGGATGCTAAATCTTTCGGATAAGCACGGCATGATACAGAAAATAGCTGAAAAATTAGCAAAGGAAAAAGTTGCCCCGAGGGCAAAAGAGATAGATCAGACAGGCGCATTCCCTTGGGACCTTGTGGACATCTATAAGAAACATGGCTTCCTGTACCTTATGCTCCCCGAGAAGTTCGGGGGCCTCGACGGTGACATTACATCCCTGTGTCTCGTGATTGAGGAACTGGCAAAAGTGTCCGGTGCATCGTCCCTTGTCCCGCTTGCACATAACGTCGGGATTATGCCCATAATGGTAGCGGCAAATGAGGAGCAAAAAGAATATATATACAACAAAATATGTGAACCCGATAAGATGTACCTCGTTGCATTTGCCCTGACCGAGCCCGATGCAGGTTCGGACGCGTCCCACATGAGGACCACGGCAGTAAAGGAAGGGGACCACTATTACCTTAACGGCAAGAAATCAATGATAACTAACGGGGCGAATGCCCAGTTCTATTCTGTGTTTGCTGCCACTAATCCTTCGAAACGGACGCAGGGCATATCCGCCTTTTACGTCGAAAAGGATTATCCCGGTGTCATTATCGGCAAAAGCGAAGACAAGATGGGGATGATCGGGTCGGACATAACCGAACTTATCTTTGACAACGTGCGGCTGGAAAAGGAAAACCTGCTCGGCAAAGAGGGGCAGGGATGGGATATCGCGATGTCGACACTGAACCTCTCGAGGCCGGCTGTCGGTGCGCAGGCTGTCGGCATAGCACAGGGTGCCCTGGATTTTGCAGTGGAATACGCCTGGAAAAGGGTGCAGTTCGGGCAGAAACTGGCCGATTTCGAGGGTATCCAGTTCATGGTGGCGGATATGGCCACAGGTGTGGAGGCTGCGCGGGCACTCGTCTATGACGCCGCCCATCTACTCGACATGAAGGTGTATGAAAGGGACAAGATGAGCGCCATCGGTGTCGACAAGCTTTCGGCCATGGCAAAGGTATATTCGGCCGATGTGGCGATGAAGGTCACGACCGATGCGGTCCAGATACTGGGCGGGTATGGTTACACGAAGGAGTATCCTGTAGAGAGAATGATGCGCGATGCAAAGGCAACTCAGATATATGAAGGCACGAACCAGGTGCAAAGGATAGTCATCGCCCGCGATATCTTCCGTAACTTCATGTCATAGGAATGCCCGCCACAGCGCCCGACATCAAAATGAATGACAAAAAAGCCCGGATAATCGACGAATTATCCGGGCTTTAAAATTTTCCTATTCTCGTTATCCCATTTTTTCCACGAATTCGAATACGGGTATAGCGGATAGCGTCGTGATCTCGACTGTGCCGCGCGAGCCGAACTCCGTGGAAACGCGGGCTATCGTCTCGTTGTCGGGAGCTTCAACAATGTTTATGAAATCGTATTTTCCCAACACTGCGTACTGAGCAAGGACCTTCGCTCCCATTTTTTCGATCTCCTGATCGACCTCTTTGATCCGTTCAGGATGGTTCTTGATCGTTTTGCGCCCCTCATTGGTCAATTTGCTGACGAGAATGTATATCGGCATATGATCACCCCTATTTATTTTTGACAATATTATAATAAGGGGTCGCCATATTGCAAGACGTTTTTCCGCAAAGATCACCCGGGGAACGAGCGCGCACGCATGACGTAGATGGTTGAAACTTCATCGGTATTGTAGTATCATCATCAACACGGAGGTAGCATGAGCAAAAAAACCAAGGTCTTCTTAAGCCTCTTTTTTGTGTCCGTCTTTCTCCTCGGGATCCTGATCGGTGCCCAGGGTAAAAAGACGGCGCAGGGAGGGGAGAACAAGGAGATTTATGAATACCTGAGGACTTTCTCCGATGTCATTGACCTTGTCAAGCGCAATTATGTAGAAGAGGTCAAGGATAAGGATATCGTATATGCCGCAATCAAGGGCATACTCGAGTCCCTCGATCCGCATTCATCATTTCTTCCGCCTGATATGTACAAAGAGATGCAGACCGATACGAAAGGGGAATTTGGTGGGATAGGGATCGAGATAACGCTCAAGGACGGTTTTCCGACAGTTATTACGCCGATAGAAGACACACCGGCCTTCAAGGCCGGCATGAAGGCGGGCGATCACATCGTCAAGATCGACGGGAAAAATACGAAGAATATGAGCCTGATGGACGTCGTGAAACTCATCAGGGGACCGAAGGGCAAGGCTGTTACGCTGACAGTTGCCAGGGAAGGGACCCAGGGGCTGAAGGAATACACGGTCGTCCGTGACACGATAACCGTCAAAAGCGTCAAATTTCGAATGCTTTCCGATGACTATGGATACATCCGGCTGGCACAGTTCCAGGAGAAAACGTCGAAAGACTTGGACAATGCGCTGAAAGAGCTCGAAAAAGACAACAAGGGCAAGCCGCTTAAAGGATTAGTCCTTGACCTGAGGAACGATCCGGGGGGCCTTCTTGAACAGGCTGTAGAGGTGTCGGACAAGTTTCTTTCAGAAGGCCTTATTGTATCGATCGAAGGAAGGGCAGGCAAGCGCGGCGCGGACGAGAACAAGATGAAATTTTATGCACAGAAGAAGGGCGTCAAATACGCAGGCCCTATGGTCGTTCTCGTTAACGAGGGCAGCGCAAGCGCTTCAGAGATCGTTGCCGGGGCGTTGCAGGATTACAAGCGCGCTGTCATCGTGGGCACAAAGAGCTTTGGAAAAGGTTCGGTCCAGACCATATTCCCGCTTGGCGACGGCTCCGCAGTGAGGCTCACGACGGCGAAATATTATACACCGAAGGGCAGGTCGATCCAGTCAGAGGGCATTGTCCCGGACATTACGGTTGAGAACAATTTCGTAAAATCACGGGAAAAGATGACCCCGCTTACCGAAAAAGACCTTGAGAAAAAAACGGATAGAAATCCTGTCCCGAAAAGGCCGGAAGATTTTTCGATCAAGAATCTCGAAGATGAGGATTTTCAGCTTTACATGGGTTTTCAGATCTTAAAAGGTTGGGAGGCGCTAAGGGGTAAGGCCTCCTGACACATGTCAGGACGATCATAAACGGGTGAAACTTTTTGCAGGTTTTACCCGTTTTTTTGACCCCCGCCCTTCCTGCATTATCTTTTGAAGAACGACGGTTGGGCGTTCACACACAACATACTTAAGGAGGGCAAATGAAGCCGATAGAGATCAAACCGGATATCTACTGGGTTGGAGTGGTTGATTGGGCAGTGCGGGACTTTCATGGCTATATCACACAGAATGGCACTACCTACAACAATTACCTTGTTCTGGACGAACAGGTAACTCTCCTGGATACGGTCAAGCACGATTTTGATATGGTTGGGGTAGAAAATATCAGGCGTGTTGTTGACCCGAAGCAGATCAAGAACATTGTCATCAACCACATCGAACCCGACCATGCGAGCAGTATAGGCACGATCATGCAACATACACCTGATGCAACGATCTATATCACAGAGCGTGGGAAAAAGGGACTGGACCGGCATTTCGACACGACGGGCTGGAAATTCAAGGTCGTAAAGAGCGGGGATACACTGGCTACCGGGAAATACACCCTTACTTTTCTGGAAACACCCATGCTTCACTGGCCTGATTCCATGGTAACGTATATCAAAGAGGCAAAGCTCCTGATATCCCAGGATGCCTTCGGTCAGCACATGGCATCGGCCGCCAGATTCGATGACGAGTTCTTTTCCTGTCATTCCCAGTTCGAACTCGATGATGCGATCGTCGATTATTATGCAAATATCCTGATGCCGTTCGGAAAATTGATCCAGACGAAGATAGAAGAAGTTGTGAAGCTCGGCCTTGAGATCGATATGATAGCCCCGGACCACGGTGTCATATGGCGAAAAGACCCCGGGTACATCCTTAACCGGTACCTCGAGCTTGCCAAAGGGAAGGCCGACCTCAGTGCCGTTGTAATTTACGATACGATGTGGCACTCGACCGAACTGATGTCCGATCCCATCATGAATGGTATAAAGGATGAAGGAGTACCATGCAAGATCATAAAATTGAGGGCTTCCCCAATGAGCGCTGCAATAAAGGAGTTTTGGAGATCACGTGGTTGTCTTATCGGCACGCCGACCATAAATAATGTCATGTTCCCATCGGTCGCGGAGTTTCTCTACCATCTTGGAGGCTTGAGGCCGAAAGACAGGATGATAGGAGGGTTCGGAAGCTTCGGTTGGGGCGGAGGGGCAGTCAAAGAAGCCTATGCCAGGTTCGCGCAGATGGGGCTTGAAATATTTGAGCCCGGGCTGCAGGTTATGTATAAGCCATCGAGCGAAGATATGGACAAGTGCTATGAATTCGGTCAGAATTTCGCGAAACGGTTGAAAGAATATCACGCGAAATTCGAGAGCGCCTGAAACATAGTTTTGTGATCATCGAGAAAGGGAGGAGAGACGCTATGTCAAAAACAGAAGAGAACCTTCAGGAAGCATTTGCGGGAGAATCACAGGCCAACAGGAAGTATCTTGCCTTTGCAGCAAAGGCTGATGCGGAGGGCTTTAAACAGGTTGCTAAATTATTCAGGGCCGCTGCGGAGGCGGAGACCATTCATGCCCATAATCACTTGAGGGAACTAAAAGGGATCAAGAGCACTAAAGATAACCTCGAGGAGGCAATTGGCGGCGAGACGCATGAGTTCAAATCAATGTACCCCGCAATGATCGATGAGGCCAGGGCAGCCGGAAATAACGGAGCGGTCAGGACCTTTCAGTACGCGAATGATGTCGAAAAGGTGCATGCGGACCTGTATCAGAAGGCCCTCGATAATCTCGGGAAGAACGAGGACGTGGACTACTGGGTATGCAAGGTTTGCGGCAACACGGTAGAAGGGGCCGAGCCACCCGATGAATGCACTATATGCAAGGCAAAGAAAATGGCGTTTTATAAGGTAGGTTAGCGTAGAATATCAGAATAACGGGCCGGGAAAGCATTTGAGCTTTCCCGGTATTATCCTGTGCGGGGGCGATAGTGAGAATTCTCGTTTTTAATGGAAGTCCCAGAATTCTGGGCAATACCGACCTTCTTGTTCAATCGGCATTGAAGGGCATCGACCGGGCGGTAAACGAGGTCGATTATTTCAGGCTCAATGACATGGACATCAAACCGTGTCAGAATTGCGGCGGATGCACCGATACCCGTGTATGTGTTATCAAGGATAAGATGCAGCAGATATACCCGGCCATCCGAAAAGCCGACCGGGTTATACTGGCGTCCCCGATATATTTCAGCGGATTGTCCGCACAGGTGAAGGCCATGATCGACCGGTGCCAGCCTTTTTGGTGCGAGAAATACATCCACAATATGCCTATCCAGAGAAAGGTCCACAGAAAAGGTCTTCTCGTACTGGTAGGAGGTATGAAGAGGCAGATCGGGGCTGAATGCTCCGATGCGACAGCGACGGCCTTTTTCAGGAGCATCAGCGTCGAAGAGCACAGGACCCTGGCTTACCTGGGGATAGACAATAAGCCAGGCATTAAGGACCATCCTACAGCCTTGCAGGACGTTTACGAAGCCTCGAGATACCTGTCTACGCACTAGTCCCTGCGTTTTCAGGAATTGACGGTCAATAATCGTGACAGAAGTGTGCTCATCTTGCGATAAACCTCTTTTTTCTTGAATAGGTCCGCCCCGGCCACCGAGGAGATTGGCCTGCTCCGTTGACATAAACGTATCGGCATAGTATAAACAAACTCGTAATGAAAGGCTTGAACTCATGAGCGAAGAATTGCTCCCCGTAAACTCACTTGAGGAGGGACAGGAAGCCGTGGTCCGCCTTTTATCCGGAGGCGAGGGTCTTACCGGGCGCCTAGCGTCGATGGGCATCATCCCGGGGAGCCGGATAAAACTTCTCAGGAAGAGCCGCGGCCAGATAATCGTCCTGGCGTCCGACACGCGTGTAGCGCTCGGCAAGGGACAGGCGGAAAAGATCCTTGTAAAGAGGGAGCAATACAGCGAGACCGAACCGCAAAGGGCTATGAGACGCCTGCTGGTCGCTTTCGCCGGGCAGCCGAACGTCGGTAAGACCACGGTTTTCAACCTGTTAACCGGGCTTTCCCAGCATGTCGGCAATTGGCCCGGAAAGACGGTTGAAAGAAAAGAAGGCATCCATCGTACCGGCGATACGGAAATTAAGCTTGTCGACCTCCCGGGGACATACAGCCTGAGTTCCTATTCCGAGGAAGAACGGGTAACTCGTGAATTTCTCATACACGAACATCCCGATGTGACGGTGCTTTTTGTAAATGCATCTGCCCTTGAAAGAAGTCTGTACCTTTTGACCGAGCTTCTCCTTCTCAGGTCGCCGGTTATCCTCGCGGTAAATATGCTTGACGTGGCAGAGAACCAAGGTGTGCGCATCGATATCGAAGCCCTGGAGGCGTCGCTCGGCATCCCCGTCATCCCCACCGTGGCAACGAAGAACAAAGGCATCCGGGAATTGCTCGGCGAGATATTGAAGATCTCAAGCAACAAGGCGTTTTACCGGCCAAAAATACCACGCGTCACCGAGGACCACATTGACATATTTCATAAGATCTCGGTCCTGATGAAGGAGCACGTTCCTTTGCCGTATACCGTCGACTGGGTTGTGACCAAATTGATGGAGGGTGACAGCGAGGTTACCGAGATATTCGGGGGCCTTGTCCCCGTTTCGGTGTGGAATGAGATACAGGGTCTGCTCGTGGCCCACGAAGATGCCCTCCGGTCAGTCGTCGGCGGGCGGTACGACTGGATAGAGGACGCCACGCGTGCCGCCGTGTCGCGGTTCAAGCGGGGCCAGGTCCTCATGACGGACCGCATCGACCACGTGCTCACCCGCCCGCTGACAGGAATACCCGTCCTGCTCGGGATCCTGGCGATCGTATTTGTCATGACATTTTTCGTCGGCTATCCGTTGCAAGGCCTTCTCGAATCACTGGTCTCATCGATCGGGTCGGGTGTTGACAGAAGCCTGGTTGCCGAGCCACAATGGATGCGGGGTCTTCTTGTCAATGGCATAATCGGCGGGGCAGGCTCGGTGCTCACGTTTGTGCCGATACTGGCTATCTTCTTTCTCATCATGTCTTTTCTCGAAAACGTGGGATACATGGCCCGTGCGGCATTTGTCATGGACAGGTTCATGCATATAATCGGCCTTCATGGGAAGAGTTTTTTACCAATGTGCCTGGGGTTTGGATGTAACGTCGCGTCGGTTATGGGTGCACGAATAGTTGAATCGCGTAAAGCAAGGCTGCTCACGATCTTCCTGACGCCTCTCGTTCCCTGCACCGGCAGGCTCGCTGTTTTAACCTTCGTCACGGCAGCGGTTTTTGCCGGACACGGGCTCATAATGAGCTGGGTCCTTGTTTCCCTCAACATACTCATGTTGGGGGTGGCGGGAATGATAATCGGCCGGTTCGTTTTAAAAGAAGAACAGGTTCCGTTCATAATGGAGTTGCCCCTTTACCATGCGCCTGATTTCCGGACCATCCTGATCGTTGTCTGGCAAAGGACGATAGCTTTCGTCAAAAAGGCGGGCACTGTTATACTCGTGTTCTCGATATTTCTCTGGATAATATCTAATGTACCGTCGGGGGGTATCGAAAACAGCATTCTAGGCAGGCTGGGGATGTTCCTGGAACCCATAGGAAAGCCTCTCGGCCTCGACTGGAGAATGGTAGTGGCCCTTCTGTCGAGTGTCATAGCCAAGGAAAATTCCGTCGCAACACTGGGTATTTTGTATCATGTCGGCGATCAGGGATTGATGAACGTTCTGTCAAACAGTATTCCCCATGCCTCGGCAGTGTCCTTTCTTGTGGTCCTGATGCTATTTATACCGTGTGCTCCGACAATAATCGTTATGAAACAGGAAATGGCCGACAAGAAATGGTTCATTATATCCTTTCTCTTCATGCTCGTTCTTTCATACACCATGGGGATGGCAGCATACGGATTCGCCCGCGCGATTGGAATATGAATAAAGTAAACAGTAAAAAACCAATTCTTATATCTCCTCAGAAAGATGGATATTTTCCAAAAAAGATGCAGGACGCGCAAAAAGGCCAGGTATAGTGGTATAATATGCGGTGCCGTAAATTGGTCACATTGCCGAAAAAGACCACGATAATGCCCTCTCGTAGAATATAATGTACACAAAAAACAGGAAATTACATGAGCATGTTTTTCATAATATTTTTTAGTCTTTATGCGGCCCTGCACGCATATGTGTTTATAAAGACTTGGAACGCTTTCAAGTTCGGCACATCAACAGGGAGCGTCATCGCGTTCGCCTTCCTGGTCTGCCTTTTCATGCCGCTTTTGGTACGTTCTCTAGAACACACCGGACACGAGGGGATCGCCCGTGTTATCGGGTATGCCGGGTATATGTGGATGTGTATGATATTTATCTTTTTTGTCATATCTGTCAGCATCGATATAAGCCGGCTTTGTATCATAATTTTTTATTCAATAGCCAAGATCAATCTGCCAAACACTATCCATTCGAGCCTTGTCTTCTTTCTCGTGTCGGCAGTCGCGTCGATCGCGATAACTGCGTATGGGTACCATGAAGCACGTGCGGTCCGGACGGAAAGGATCGGCATTGAAACGTCGAAGCTCCCTCCCGGGATCAACAGGCTGACCATAGTCCAGATCTCGGACGTGCATCTCGGCCTCATAAACAAAGATGTGCCCTTAAGGCGGGTGGTTGATATCATAAAGAGCATAAATCCCGACATCGTCGTATCGACAGGCGATCTCGTTGATGGCCAGATAAATACTTTGAATGGCCTTTCGGGGTTACTCAAGGAAGTCAACCCGCGTTACGGGAAATACGCGATCATGGGAAATCATGAATTTTATGCGGGGGTCCGGGTTTCCGAGGATTTTACACGAGAGGCCGGTTTTCTGATGCTGCGCCAGAGGGCGATCACGATAAAGAACATAGTGAATATCGTCGGAGTGGACGATACGGACCACTGGCACAGGGGCCGCTCGGTATCGGACAGGGAGGTGCTCGAAAAAGTCTCCCGGAATATCTTTACGGTATTCCTGAAGCATCGCCCGGTCGTCGAGCATGATTTGCTCGAACTCTTCGACCTTCAGCTTTCGGGACACACCCATGGAGGGCAGATATACCCGTTCCGATACATTACCCAGGTGTCATTCCCCATGGTATCCGGGCAGTACCCGGTCGGTGACAATACGTTGGTGTATGTCAGCAGGGGAACGGGAACCTGGGGGCCGCCCATCCGTTTCCTTACGCCGCCTGAAATTACAGTATTCGAAATAATGAGAAAATAGGTGGTTTTGTAGCGCACCTGTTTATTCCACTTCGTAATATGATTCGAAAATTTCCCTGTTGGACCTGGTTTCCGGCAGGACATAAATGACGCCCCTGGTATTGGCCAGGACGGGCCGCACAACGTCATCGAAAAAATTTACCGGAACGTTGATGCAGCCGTAAGAAATTCGATTGTCGAGCGGTGTCGGGCTCGCAAGGCGCTGAAGACGCCGTTCTCTGGGATCGTCTGTAATGACACGGTGCAGGGATACAGCCTTCTCATGGTCGATCCAGAGAACATTGCTTCCATCGGCATTATGGCCGAGCAATCCAACGAAGCGGCCTGCGGGCGTGGTGCGTTGCTCGGGACGGATGGCCGATAGAGGCCGGTCTCCAATGCCGGGAACGGAATCGTCACCCCGTGCAAGGCCCAAAAGGGCGGGAGCCGAGCCGCGAAGCTGGCCATCTGACGCGAACACAAAGACCCGGGCATCTACCTTGTCGACAAGGACAAACGGCATGCCGGAATTATCCTCTGAATCTACGATCCAGTCGGCAAACTTCTGGGCAGCAGACGACCTGCCCACCTTCTTGAAATTGGCTCGTTTAACCGAAGATCCTGGTCTGAGTTCACGGTCTTCGCCTGTCATCTGGCTGGTTATGTCATGTGAGGTCGATACGTAACCGGCACGGGTCGATAATTTCTTCTCTTTAGCCTGAGCCCTGGCCGAACTGAAACTCAAAACGAGAGGGCTGAGACAAACCACTGTGAATATGATGATAATCGACGACAATACCGGACAGCGCGGCTGAATTTCGCTTGCTATGGTCCTCATACATCGACCGCGCCGCGTCTTCATGCGTTGACCCAAAACAACCGGTGAACCGTCCCGCCCCGCCCAAAAGGGCGGGGCGGAAGGATGAATTCTTAATGACGGTCTGGTTTCGCCGGAGGTGGAGGAGGCGGAGGTGGAGGAGGTGGAGGTGGTGGAGGAGGCGGTGGTGGAGGAGGCGGCTGGACTACTGGAGCAGGAGCAGGAGGAGGCGGGGCTTCACCCTTCACTGCCTGCTGGAAACATCCGCAGCCACCCAGAATGGTACCAATGAACAGCACCAGTAAAACAATTCCCAAGAGCTTTTTCATGATGCACCTTCCTTTAGTTTTATTTGTACAACAACATCATGTTAAGGACCCGTGATCGCTCGATAGAAAATATGTCCCTTCCGCTATCGGGCCTAGTTATACAGATATTTTATAATGCTCACCGACAAAGTCAAGGATAAAACCTACAAACAATCACAAATATCGGGGAGTTAGAATGTCAACAACTGTTGCAGATCATACGGATGCAGCGCACCAGACGGGCCGGCAATATTGCAGGTATACGTAAAACAGCGTAATATTTTACATAGTTATCACAATGAGGAGGAAGGGCGCGTGCGTACTGTTCAGCGGGGGCCGGCCCCCTAATTGGACCTACTCCGTACCTTTGACCAGCATTACGGGACATTTGGCATGCCTGGCCACCTTCTCCGAGACGCTTCCCATGAGATGGCCGACCAGGCCGGTCCTTCCGTGAGTAGAAATGACGATCAGGTCGATCTTTTTGGCCTCCTGCTCCTTCAGTATTTGTTCATAGGGATGTCCCTTGACCACGTATGACTCGATCTCGACATCCGGGGACGGGACCACTCTCTTGATCTGCTCCTGCATGGCATTTTCCGAGGATTCAGTGGCCTTTTTATCTATCGCGTTTATGGTCTGATCATCAAAACAGTAGTCTATCGCGCATGTCTGTGTGACCCCGATAACATGGAGAAAATATATCTTTGCCGAATGCTGTTTTGCCAGATCGTAGGCCTGACGCAGGGCTTTGTCGGAAAATTCCGAAAAATCGGTAGGTACTAAAATCTTTTTCGGTAAGAACATGATTACCTCCCTGTTAGTGATTTTTTAAAAATACTACGTGGCAGAGAAACAAACGCTCCTGCCGGCGGGAGCGGGATCTTTTCAGGATGCGCGGGCCTTTTTTGTATCAGGGGCAGATAGATCTTGACGGTCGTGCCTTGTCCGGGCTTGCTTTCGATGTTAATACTGCCATAGTGCTGCTTGATAGTACGATAGGCTATGGGCAGGCCAATTCCCCCCTCCGTGCTCACGCCGGGCTCGAATATTTTCGACATGGTTTCCTGGTACATCCCGAAGCCCGTGTCGGATATAGAGATAAACGCGAAGGCGCTGGTGGATCTATTCTGTCCGTATACCAGACCGTCTTTGAATTTCATCAAGCCGGTCGTAATGGTAAGATGTCCGCCCCCGGGCAGTGTCTCCCGGGCCTTTTCGATAAATGTCGAAAGTGCCCGCCCTACCTGTATCACGTCTACCATTACAGGCAATTCCTGGTCTGCCTGTATTATCGTGACCTCTATGTCATCGGTCAAATTCCGGTATGCAAACACAGGCAAACCCTGTATCAATTCCTGCACAGTGATCTCGCGTTTTCTCGTCCGCCTTCTTTCGGTAAATGGAGGGATGCTTTTGAATTGGTTTAGATTCAGGATATTTCCCATCTTTCTTATACCTCCTTAGTGTAATTGGGCTGAAACTCTTTGAAAGAGGCCAATGATCTTATTGTGTCTATCGCCAATTCAAATTCAGCAGATTTGTCGAAGAAATAATCAGCTCCTGCGTCGATGCACTTCTTTTGGTACTGCGGATACGAGTAGTTCGTAAGCATCATTACGATCGGTCCCTTCCCGTTGCTTTTGATATTCTCAAGAACATCTATCCCGCACCCGCCAGGCATTTTAATGTCCAGAATAATAAGATCAGGTTTTAGCTCGGCCACGAGGTCAATTGCCTTTTGGACCGTGCCGGCATATCCGATGATCTCGATATTCTCCAATTGGGACAAGAGGAGCGACAATCTTTCACGGACTACCCTGGAATCATCGGCGATCAACAGTTTCATACGAGGCTTCCATGTTCTTCTATAACCATACGATAGATGTTCTTGAACGTGAATAAGAGCGCGGACAATATTCATGTAGGAATTTTTAATGCGCTTGTGTAGGAAAACTTTTTAAAACGGATCGCGGGTGGTATTTAGTCGATGAGTTTGTATTTCATTGCATAGCGGGTGATCTCAACATTGTTTGTCATGCCCATCTTTTCGAGTATACGGCTTCTGTATGTGCTTACGGTCTTCACGCTGAGCGACATCTCTTCGGCAATCCGGGTGATGGTGTTTCCTGACGCAATGAGGAGCATGACCTGGTGTTCCCGTACGGACAGGTGTTCATGCGGAGGGGCTTCGCTTCCCAGCATCGATGCCAATTTTTCCGCAAGGCTTGAACTCACGTATTTACCGCCGTTAATTATCTTTCGTAGTGCCCGGACGAGCTCTTCCGGCGCCGTTTCCTTGTTCATATAGCCTGATGCGCCTTCCTTGAGGGCCCTCACGGCATATTGGTCCTCCGGATGTATGCTCAGGATCAGAACGGGCATTTTCGGGTACAGGCGTTTAAGATCGGTTAAAACTTCCAACCCCCCGCGGCCGGGCATTGTAATGTCAAGTACGACCGCATCCCAATTCTGAGAATATGCGAGACTCAGTACCTCGGCGTCATTTCTTGCTTCGCCTACATACTCGATATCTGGTTCGTCCGAAAGGATCTGTTTTAACCCTTTTCTGACTATCGGATGATCATCGGCTATCAATATCCTCAGCATTTTTCCCCCGCTTTCTGTGGCAACGGGACCTTGATCACAAGAATGGTTCCTTTTCCGGCACTGCCTTCAATATGTGCATTACCGCCGAAAAGTAGGGCCCTTTCCTTGATCCCCAGAAGACCCAGCGATCTCGGGTCTTTAACATCACGCTCGGTGATCCCCTTGCCATCATCTTCGACGTCCAGGATTATAAGTCCGTCATCGTTCCTGAGACTTATTGTAACACGTGTGGCACCTGCATGCCGCATGACATTCGTCAAAGCCTCCTGGAGAACGCGGAAGAGGGCCGTGGACAGATCGGAACCTATAATTGCGCCGTTCAGGTGGGAAAAAGACACACACTCTATCTGCGCGCGATTCTTGAAATCTTCGACAAGCCATTCGATGGCGGCTTCAAGACCAAGGTCATCGAGCACCCCGGGCCGCAATTCGGTTGAGATCTTTCGTACTGTTCTGATCGTGTTGTTTATGAGGTCGGTCATGGGTTTCACTTTGTCGGCCAGGGATTGGCCGTCTGCCGGTGGTTTCTTGACGAGCCATGACAGGTCCATCTTCAAACCTGTCAGTGCCTGGCCGAGTTCATCGTGGATCTCGCGAGAGATCCGTGTCCTTTCCTCCTCGCGTATAGACAAAAGGCGCGCAGAAAGCGCCCGTAATTGCTCATTGGCAGTATTCAGTTCACGGGTCCTTTGCTCTACGCGCAGTTCAAGGTCATCATGAGCGGACTTCAGCTGTTCTTCGATCCGTTCCCTCACGGTAATTTCCAATTGGAGCGACCGGTTGATGTTGTTGATCGCACGCGCTTTTTCCTTCTCCTCGCGGGACACGGTCTTGTACACAAACCAGGACAGCCCTGCCAGGACAAAGAATATGGCAATGGCTATCGCTATATAATACCTCAATCTGATTCGCCATTCTTGCAATATGGAATCTATAGGAACGCTCGTTGCCACGATCAAGGGGAGTCCTCCGATCTTACGGTAGGCAACAAAGCGCTTTGTCTCGTCCATCCAGTTATCCGTCGCATAAATGCCCGATGGAAAGTCCTTAAAGGATAGATTGAACAGCTCGAGATGCCTGTACGTCTTTCCGAGGTGCCCCTCCTCCATCGGCTGCCGGAAGATCAATGCCCCATCCGTGCGAAAAGCCGCTACGACGCTGTCCTTACCCAGGTTGATCGTGTGAAGAAAACTTGTAAAACTATCGGCGTCAATTGCCGCCACCAAAATTCCCAGGAATTTGTCCTTCCTTCCGTCAATGCGATGACTGATGGTAAAGCTGTATTTCCCCGTTACCTTTCCTTTGACGATAGGACCGATATACGATTTTATATTCTTGTCCCTCTGTGGCACAAAATATTCACGTTCCGAAAAATTAACCCTTTGCGATGGAAACTGGGTCGAGTCCATCACGAGATTGCCCCTCGCATCCAATAACCAGAGCGAACCCGGATCCGGGAGTGTCCGGGCTGACCTTTTGAGCCTCTCCCATTCATCCGGCATGTCCATTTGTATATCGATACCGGTTTCCAGCAAACGTATCACCCGGTTGGAGAGTATTGCCTCTGTGGCTGTGACGGTACGTTTAAACCGTTCTTCGAGTGAAATGGCAGTTTTTTGCAGGACTATCTTTGCATGGTCAAGAGTCCTGTTATAATCGAACCGCGCAACGAGCCAGAGAGAAAAACCGTCCAGCACGAACAGAAGTGTCAGGATAACTGTCAGATAAAATCTTGAGGAAAAGTGAGATGCTTTTACCTTCATGAGCAATTCCTTCCTGAACTGAGACCTTACTTAATAAGTATCACGCGTTTTCATCTATATTGCAATCGGACCGACCATCGTGCCGGGCGAGAGAATTGCAATATTATCAAGGGCTTACGGACGGGTTATTGCATTATTATCGGGGCGTGGTTACTATTGTGTTAGTACCATTCTTGCCTGCCACTTTGGCCTGAAAAGGATCCGGTTGCTGCGGCCGGATGAAGGACCTCCACCCATCCCTCCCAAAGTGGTTTTTTCTATGGTGTATACTTTCTTAGTAGGAGGTGAATATGAGCAGGATCAAAAACTCACCGACAACGAAATTCGATATGCGGACCATCGAAGCAAGGAGAAAGTGGTTAGAGCATTGGGCAAAAGTGGCGAACAGGGTTTCAATACAATACCTGGAATCACCTGAGATCAAACATTCATCGAGATCGTGGCAGGGTGTTGCGAGGAGCGGCCTGAAGCCTTCCAGGCATACGCAAAAACACACGGGAACGGGGCAACATAGCTGAAATGGTATCGGTGCGCATTTGCGAATAATGGATAATGGACACGAGATCCCGTGAAGAATAGACTTTATAGTGCTGGCAAAGCAAGGGAAGCCCCTCACGCCTGATATGCATACCGTATGGAACAACAATTTAGAGTTGTATTGTAGAATTGCAGCAGACAAAACAAACAGGCCAACCTCCCTGGCGGTGGTCTTTAGCCAGAGTGACGCCGAATACTGGGCGAACAGATTTAATCGTGCCACCTTTTGCAAGAGTCCTCGTAGCGTAATGTGTATACCGGGCAGTATCGAAAAGGGCAATTTTTTTACATCGATATCGGCGTATTCAAGTCTCTTGAATTCACTGCACAAACGGGGGTTGCCGGCACACAATACCGTGATCGAAGTCCTTATAGGGAAGGGCCTACGACTTAGCCCGTTCACTCAGGCACTCGGCAACTACAAAGCTGCTTTTCCCCTACCTTTCCATCTTGAACAGGGGGAGGGTATTTTATCTGTGGCCCAGTTATCAGAATTCTGTGCCAGCGGGTTGTTTGCCTGCATGACCAACGCAGGTTTTACCGGAGTTCTTATTCATTGGGCTGACGAGATCCTTATTCCGGGTATTGATTTACCTGAATCGTTCATGAGATATAAGGATGCCGACGTAATTCGATTGATGATGAAAAAGTCTGTTTCCGAGGACCTCGCGAAAAACAAGGAATGGCTTGTTGCCCACAGGCTGACGGGCAGTTTGCAATATGAACTGGCAAGGCAAGATCCCCAAACCTTGATTGAAACTCTTGAGCGCCACCGGGAATGCCTTATCGGAGTCAATCTTGGGACCTCCGCAGTCAGTCATGAATTTATGGACGTGCTTGGCAACGTTTTCGGTGGATATGCAGAAAAACCTAGCGCACCGATCGATTGGGACCCTTACTTCTGGCTGGCGCTATTATCTGATGGCCGGGCAGATTGGGACCGCCAGCGTGATTATGAAGTCACAAAAGGTCGGACAGGAATTGTCTCTCTTGAAAAGAATTATCCCGATTTCTTCCACAAAGCTCGGATGGTACGGAAAATATTCGAGAACAGGCACCACAGGTCACCGAATATTCTTGCTCTCGATCTGGGGGAGGCCTTTTGGATAGACATGGGCTCCCATCTTTCTCTCACAGATCATTTACGGGGGCTCCTGCGTTTCGACGACATTGGCCGATTTACACGGCGGCTCTACAGAATTCCCGGGAAGCGGGATAAAAATGGCAACACGGTCATAAGAAGCCAGGTTTGTGAGCGTGCGACAATAAGAAATTCGCTTATTGTCGATGCGTCTATTTCTGGTGAGAGTTCATTGATCGACGGCGGGATCATCATCGGGGGTTCCTATGGAACGGTAAAAATGCCCAGGGGAGGAAATGCTCTGTTCTCCGTGGTGGGGCACCTGAGTTTGGAAGATGCGTCGTGCATGGGACTCAGGCTCCTGGCGGAAGAGGCCCGTATTCCTGCCTCTGGCAGGAGCTCGACCGTTCCACTCAATGGCACGAGGACGATCATTACCGTTTTCGAGAACATGGAACACGGGCAGGGACATTTTGCTCTCCCCATGGAACTCACCGAAGCTACAGATCAAATAAGCAGGATGGGCATGCCGGCCACGGATTCCTGGTACAATTCTTCCGCCAGGGAACTTGCTTCACGTCTCGGCATTCTTTTTCCGGAAAACGGTCTATGACGTGTGCTCAAACCTCCGGAGAAGCGGTTTTTAGTTTCTTGCCTGAACAATGTGATGCCGGTCTAATATGGTTTTCCCAATTCGGTATTTTCCCACGACATATCTTTTCGGCCTGCCATGATTATATTTCGTGTCTTCTTTTGTATGTGGGAAGTGGCAGAAAATGCCTCCTTCAATGATTGTTTCTGATGATTCGTAAAGGTGTTGGGGTCGATATGATTGCCGAAATCCCTGCCTTCATTTAGGTCATGCAGGTTATTTTCTATTTTGATCATCAAAAAAGTCTCCAGGGCATTTCTGAATAATTCGGTTTCGTCCGGCAAGAACACATTTTGTTTCCCAAGGGCTTTCAGCCTGTCGAGGCTATTTACTTCTTCCAGCTGGCAATAGAATGCAAGTATTTTGAGACACGATGTCAGGGGTAGAAGGCCGAGATTCTTAAAATTAACCTTGTTTTTATGTTTGCCATTTTTCTCGACTATTAAATTCTTAAAAATACCCAGAGGAAGGGGTATGGAGGCTATCGCATCAGCGAGGTCCTCGAGAAAATGCGGGTTGTTCCTGATACACTTAAAAATATGGGACCTGAGGTCCTTCTCCAGTTCCTTGTTCCCATAGACAGTCCGGAAATCGAGAAATACATATCTATCGATCATATTCTCGTAGTCATGAGTCTTCGAAAAGATCAGGTCCTCGGCCCGTCTTTTCCATGAATCCAGGGTGCCGTAGTATTTCCGGTTGGTTGCCATAATATTTCCCTTGCATGCAGGAAACCCGCATCTTTTAAGGGAATTGACCACCTTGACAGAAAAATGACTGAAATATTCTGCTGCTTGGGCACCGGCAGCGGATGAAAACATCAGGCCATTATCCTGGTCCGTCAAAATTGTCTGTTCCTGCCGGCCTTCGCTCCCCAAACCCAGCCAGGCGTACGGGGTGGGGGCTTTGCCAAGTTCGTTTTCGACGAACATAACAACTTTCCGGGTTATCTTATCGTTCAGTGCGCTTATGATCTTACAGATATGAGAAGCGGTGGCGCCATCGGCCATGAGTGCACGGAGCACTTTTCCAACCTCCTGCCGGTGCGTGTCGAGCATCGGCAGATCCGGCGCGCTTTCAATATTCCGTATCAGGGCGAGAACATCACGTCCTCTGAAACGCAGGAGATCGAAGCCCGTCAATATCCCTATTGGTTTTCCTTTATGTATCACGACGAGCTTGCTGGTCTTATGCTTCATCATCTCGTGGATTGCGTCGAATACGTAATCGTTCCCATTGATCGTGAAATAATCTTTCCTGATAATCGACCGGACGGGTTCGGAAAGTTCCCGCTCTTCCATGGCAAGGGCCTTGATAATTTCACGCAACCCCACCAATCCGATCATGCCTGTTGCGTCGTTGATCATTGCCGTGCTTGCTTTCTTTTCTATGAGCACGGTTGCGACAGATCGTATGCTGTCGCCTTCATTGCAGGAAACCGAATGCTGGCCTATCAGGTCATTGACCTGCTTTCGATATAAAAAAGGTTCCACACGGGACATTCCGGGCGCTTCGGCCAGAATTTCCTGATAGATATTACTTATTCTCTGCATAAACAGATTAATGTAAAAGTCCTTGAATTCAGGGTGTCTTCCAACCATATCTAGAAATGAATTCCTGTTCTGAACGAGACAGCGGGTCCATTCTATCGCCGCGATATAAGAACCGGTATCGACGTCTGTCAGAAGGGACATCTCGCCAAAACATTCGTCCTTTTCTAGGTATCCAAGGATCATCTCCCTGTTTTTATGACCAACATAAACGCGCACAAGCCCGTCTTTTATCAGATATAAATGGGTTCCCTTATTAAGATCTCCAATTATCGTCTGCCCCGGTCTGAAATCCTTCCATTCCATGGTCTGCGCTATCAATTCCAATTCTTTGACGTACAATTTTTTAAAAGGCTTGATACGTTGAAGAAAATTAACGATAAGACAGTCTCCGGCATTCCTCTGCACAAACAGGGCATGCTGGAGATCTTCCTCTTTAATGTGTGCAAGATCGATCAGTATTTGTCCCAAGGCCTTACGTGTTGTGTTCTGCAGGCGAAGCGCCGTCTCGATGCTTTGGACATCGGCATAACCGCGATAAACGAGAATTTCTCCTATCTTCACGGTTTCACCTCCAAGAAAACGTCCGGTGGAATATGTCAGCATGGAAAGGTGTTAGAAATATACACAGGAGAGTCTAAAAGAGACAATGAACAGTAGCAACAGAATTCAAAAGTCTATGCTAACCCTCAAGGTCTATCTTAGCACAAAATCTCGATATTGGAATTCATGGACGGAGGCCGTCATCGAAACTACCTGATTTTCCATGGAAAAGTATATTGGGCAATACCCTGGCCGGTGTTACTATTTTGTACGAGATCAAGCCGGATCAGCTTGTCCTGTGAATATAAATGGAGCCGACGATGGGAATCGAACCCGCGACCTGCTCATTACGAGTGAGCTGCTCTGCCTCTGAGCTACGTCGGCGCTGATTGTTATATAGCATAACCCGGCGTTATCGTACAATATAAATTTGTGCAGCATGGCGTTGGCCTCAAGGCCGCTCGAGGAGCGCTACGGCGATGAGCAATACGATCACCTCCGATACTTCATTAATGCAGCCCAAGCTATCCCCGGTCAGGCCGCCGAATCGGGTGTTGAAAAGTGCGCGCATGGTGTAACCTGCGAGCAATGAAGCCAGGAGCGCGGCGAGGAAATATGGGACGAAATTTCGCATCGTAAATGGACAGGCACCATAGCTCACGAGATAAATGATACCCGAAAGGAGAAAAATGAGGGTACAGGCAAGGATAACATGCGGCGCATGTATCCTGCCGAGGAATATCTTCCCGAGGCCGTCATTGCGGGCGCTCTTTGCGCCGGGCATCATCATCGTCATGGACCATGCCGAGATCATGGGCATGAGCATTATTACGGGATTCAACCCGTAAGCCGGCATCTGAAGCATCTCTTTGAGAAGGGCATACTTAAGGAGCAAAAAGACGGCAATAGCCGTTATACCGACAGGACCCGATGTGCTGTCGCGCATGACTGCGAGCCTTTTTTGCCTGTCCTGCTCCTGGTCCCCGGTCGATCTCACGGACAGCGCATCGAATGTATCGGACAGGCCGTCCTGATGGAAACAACCATTCATGGCGAGATACAGTATTATGACAAGGACCGATGTCACCGACGGCGAGAGGAGCTTAAGAAAAAGGAATGCGGCAGCGGCGAGAAAGAGGCCCTGGAAGAAGCCGACGAAGGGGAAAAATACGGCCGACCACCTCAGGTCGTCGGTTGATACGGGGCGGCGCGTACGTATCGGAATGATCGTCAGGAATTGAAATGCCGCGATGATCCTTTTCATAACCCTTCACCGGTCCCTTGGATTTATATCACCCATCATCCATCACCTATCTTCTTATCCACCCCCGCTTCGTCGAAAGTGGCCATCTCGCGGTAGATCTTGCATCCTGCGTCGATAAGCGGCATTGCAAGCGCCGCACCCGTTCCTTCTCCGAGCCGGAGACCGAGGTCAAGTATGGGCTCGAGGCCCATTGTTTCAAGCATTATGGACTGGCCCGGTTCCACCGAGTTGTGCGCGGCGAACATGTAGCCGGCTGCCGACCTGTCGATGCCGTATGCAATGACGGCCCCTGCCGTCGATATGAGACCGTCAATGATAACAGGGATGCGGCGCGATGCGGCCCCGAGGATAAGCCCGGCTATCCCGCCGATCTCTGCGCCTCCGACAGCCGCCAGAACACCGATGGGGTCGGATGGATCGGGCCTGTTGACCGCTATTGCATCTTCTATGACCCTGATCTTGTGTGCGAGTCCTTCGTCGGTGATGCCCGTGCCGTACCCGGTCACCTCGGCCACAGGCGTACCGGTCATGACCGAGGCGATGGCACTCGAGGGCGTCGTATTTCCAATTCCCATGTCGCCCGTTCCGAACAGGGTGTATCCCCTGTCGGCATACTCGCCGGCAAGCTCGATGCCCGCGTCGACAATATGCATGGCCTCTTCGCGGGTCATTGCCGGTCCCTTACGCATGTTGCGCGTGCCTCGGACTATTTTTTTCCGGATGAGGACGGGATGATCGTCAAAATCATGGTCGACCCCGATATCGACAACAACCACATCGGCGCCGGCATGCCGGGCAAGCACATTAATGCCGGCCCCACCATTGAGAAAATTAAGCACCATCTGGACGGTGACTTCCCTGGGGTAGGCTGAGACCCCTTCTTCCACCACGCCGTGATCGCCCGTAAATGTAAATATTGCCTTTTTGTAGAAGGGCGCCGGTATCTCCGTGCCCGTTATAGCGACAATGCGCTTTGCAAATTCTTCGAGCCTCCCGAGGCTTCCCTTGGGCTTGGTCAGGCTGTCGAGCCGCCGTGCAGCGACGTTGAAAAGCTTCCTGTCGATCGGGTAGATGTGCATGTCCTTCAGTGTCATTGCCTCGTTCCCTTTATCTTGAGCGGGATTCCGGCTACCATGAAATAGACATCGGTCGAAATTGCTGCGATGCCGGCGTTCAGGCGGCCGAGAAAGTCCCTGTATTCCCTGCCGATCGGCGTATCGGGCACGAGCCCGAGGCCGATTTCATTCGATACGATAAAAAGGTCTGCCGGTGTTTGCCGTGTGACCGCTTGTAAGAATTCATCGCTATACCGGTCGAATGGCAATTCACGCATGAGTATGTTGGAGACCCACAAAGTAAGGCAGTCGACGAGGACGACGTCATGGCCAGGAACGATCCGGGAAATAAGCGCCGGCAGTTCCACAGGCTCCTCAAACGTGTCCCACTCGGCAGAGCGTTCACTCCTGTGCCGGGCTATCCGCACGGCCATTTCATCATCGAGCGCCTCCGCAGTCGCGACAAACGCCTTCTTGCCTGTGATTGCCGACGCTTCCCTCAAGGCATACGAGCTTTTTCCACTGCGCGCACCGCCCAGGATCAGGACTCTTTTTGACATTTTTCCTTAACCTCCTCGGACACGATCAGTAAGAAGGGTTTGCCGGAAAGTGGGCTCTCACGAACAATGACCACGGTCTTGTAGACCTCTTCAATGATCTTGTAATTGAGAACTTCGCTGGGTTGCCCGCATTTCTTTACGCGTCCGTTATCGATAAGAGCTATCGTGTCGCAATACTCCGACGCTAGGTTGAGGTCGTGAAGGATAATGACGACCGTCAATCCCTCCTGCCGGTTGAGCCGCCTGACAAGGTCGAGAATACCGACCTGGTGTGTGATATCGAGATGCGATGTCGGCTCGTCGAGAAGAAGGACCTTTGGTTCCTGGGCGAGGCCGCGCGCGATGAATGCCAGTTGGACTTCGCCGGCGCTCATCTCGGACATGAGCGCGTCCTTGAGATGTATTATGCCCGTCAGCTCCATCGCCCTTTCCGCAATGGAATTATCGTTGTGCGTCTCGAAGAACTGCAACTTTTTGTAGTAAGGTATCCTGCCCAGCAGGACAAATTCCCTCACCGTCATGGGAAGTGATGGCGTGGTCTGTGAAACGACTGCGAGTGACCGTGCGATATCGTTTGCGCGCAGGTGCTTCATGTCGGCACCATCGAGGAATATCTCTCCCTTGACAATGTGCATAAGACGTGTAACGGCTTTCAGCATTGTCGTCTTGCCCGACCCGTTTGGCCCTATGATGCCGAAAAATTGACCTGTTTCAATCGAAAGGTCGATATCTTTGAGAACCAATTTTTCACCGTATCCGCATGAAAGCCCCTTTATCTCGATCACAAGGCACCGTCTGTTCGCCCCGACAGGTGACGGCGGCTCAAGATATAGATGAAGATGCTTCCCCCGAGAATTCCGGTGATGACCCCGACCGGAAGCTCGACAGGGGCAAATGCGGTCCGCGCTATCGTATCGCAGAAGATCAGGAAACCCGCGCCTGTAAGAAAAGATATTACAATAAGTTTCCTGTGGTCGTAGCCGGTCATAATTCTCACAAAATGAGGTACGATAAGGCCGACGAAGCCAATGATCCCCGTGAGCGACACACTGATTCCCGTCAGCAGGGATGCAAGGATGAAAAGCTGTTTCTTTGTCCTTTCTGTATTGATTCCGAGATGTATGGCTTCCTCCTCCCCGAGAGACAGAGCGTTGAGGACGGATGCCATGAGGTAAGACAGGAAAAGGCCGAGAACGGCAGTGATACCGATAATAATGATGAGCGCCCAGCTTGGTTCCTCTAACGACCCCATGATCCAGAACACGATGCTGTGCACCTCCTCTGTCTTTGCTATTGCGAGGATGAGGACGACGAGCGACGTGGATATGAAGCTCGTCATAACACCTGTCAGGAGAATACCCTGCATCCGGACAACGTTCCGGCGCATGTTGACAAAATAGAGCGGCAGGATAACGAGGCATGAACCGATAAAACCGGAGACTGGCAGCACGATAGCCGGGAAAATATCCTGGAGTTTCAAAATGATGCACAGGGCAGCCCCGAGAGCGGCACCCCCGGGCATGCCGAGCGTATATGGTTCCACGAGCGGGTTTCGGAACATGCCCTGGAGAATGACCCCCGCGACCGAAAGCGCGCCGCCCACCGCAAATCCCAGTATTATCCTGGGAAGCCGTATGTCGATCAGAATGCTGTATTCGGGTGTCGTGTTTCCGCCGGCAATGACCGAAAATATTCTCCTCAAGGGGATGCCGGCCGATCCGCTTATGATCGCGGCAATGACTGCTGCGGTCAAAAACAGGACCGCACCCGGCAGAATCCACCTCATGCCCCTTTGTCTCATTTCCACCCCCCGGCGTCATCAGGGTGCAGGAGCCCGGTTATGCGTTTCAATGACCTGGCGAAGCTTAAAGGGGTAGGGCTGCATACATTGTTCGAATCGACGATATATATTCTTCCATTCCTTACGGCGTTCACCGAGGAGTATCTTTTCCAAACCCGGCGCTCGTTATCGCCGCTCAACCCCATCGTAACGATCAAAATAACATCCGGGTTCCTCACTATAGCCTCTTCCCGTCCCACGCTGCCTGACGACGCGTCCTGGAAAATATTCACGGCACCGGCGAACTCAAGATAATCATTGACAAAAAAATCCCTCGTTGCAACGAAGAACGGTTTTGTACCGAGTTCGATCAAGACTCTGGGTTTCTTGAACCGTGCAGTCTTTTTCCGGATGGCATCCACCTCGGAGCGCGCGGTATCGACAATGCGCCGGGCCTCGAGAGACGTTCCGGTCGCATTTCCTATCCACACGAACATATCGCAGATACCGGAAAAGGTGTCGGGTATCTCGTGTGTGAGCACCTTTAAGCCGAGCGACCTCATTTTAGTCAGGACCTTCGGGTTTGTAAGGCTCATGGCCAGCACGAGGTCCGGCCGTAATTGTACGATCTTCTCGATATCGGGCTCGATGACCGTTCCCATTACGGGTTTAGTTCTTGCCTCGGCTGGCCGGTCGCAGTATATTGTGACGCCCACGATATTGTTTTTAAGTCCTAGAAGATACAGGGATTCAGTGATTGGAGGGCTTAAGGAGACGATGCGCATCGGGCGGCCGGGGCCGCTGCCGGCAGCGTGAGCGGGTGCCGCAAGGCATGCTGCAACAATAAAAGAAGAGCATACGACCGTGATGACGATTTTCCTGAAAAGCGCGGGTGCGATCATGTTTCACCCCGTATCGAGGGGCTGAGAATATCGAGAAAGAATTGGTCAACATCGGACCGGACCGGTAAACTCCTTCCTGCCCACCCGCAGGCCTTGGAATATCCCCGCCCGTGTTGTCGTATCCTGTGGTGAAGCACGTTGTCCGCTATACGCGCATCGAAATGATTGTTGAGCGATCCCATGCCCGGGACCTGTTCAAAATTGGTACGTATACTGCACCCCCAACAGGTAATTGCGTTCGGGTGATGGATAAAAGTATTGCATCCCGGTGCTGTTCACGACAACCCCATATTCGCTGTACTGCTTGTCGAAGATGTTCCTGACAGCGCCTGTTACCTTCAAGCCTTTCCACGTATAGACCGCGGACAGATCGTATACCGTAAAACCGCCCATTTTCGGGAAACTGTTGGTTACATCGCTCGTCATGTACCTGCTGCCGACATACTGCGACGAGAATGTCATGGTAAGTGCGTCCACCACCCAGGAGATCGCTGCATTGAACTTGTTGGACGGGACCAACGGTATCTTTTTCCCGTCGAGGTCATCCCCGTCGAATACCGTATCAAGATACGTGTAGCCGAGATCAAGTCTCAGGCTCGGAACGATGACCCAGAAAAGGGTGGCCTCTACGCCCCGTCGTTTTGTTTTCGGGTAATTCGAGTTCTGAAAGGTCAGGGGATTGTAAAATATCTCGTTCTTGTGGCGGCCGTAAAACCCGGTAACACTGGCGCCGATATTCTTCGCGAAATTGTATCTTACCCCGAGATCGATCTCTTCCACCGTGGGCGGCTCAAGGTCCTCATTGATAGGGGGAATTGAAAAAGGGCTGAAGAGTTCGTCTGTCGCTGGGAACCTGAAGCCTCTTGCAAAGTTCACGAATATGTTCCCTTTATCCGGAATAATGTAATTGAGCCCAATGCGCCAGGCATCCTTGTCTTTTTTCATAAAATCATCGATGGCGGAGAGGGCCCCGGTATTGTCCGTATAGTCGAAATCATACTTTACCTTTGCGAGGCGGTATCCCGTAGTGAAGAGAAGGTCCTTGAGCACAAACAGTTCATCATGGATATAAAAACCCCACTCTGTCTTATTGATATTCGTCGTGAAGTCCGTGCCCAACCCGAGATCGTTGCTGCGGCTCGGTGAATAATAATAATCGATCCCTGCGACGAGGGTGTTTCTGAGTGAAAAAATGTCCCTTTTTATCGTGATCCTGGGCGTCAGAGACGTTGTTTCAAAACGCCTTATGGAATCCCACGGCATGTTATTCATATCATAGTGAAACGATGTATGCCGCTTCCGGTATGCGGCTCCAAGGGACAACTGTATGGTTTCCGAGGCCTTTACGACGGCCTCGAGATCGACAAAATTATCCTCGGTATTTCCTTCATCGGAGGGAGTGGTGGAATCCTTCCTGTCGAAAAGGCCTGTACGCAGTTGTAAGGCCGATAAAGGCCCGGCCAGGCCATACGTGTCCCTGTGGTGCCCTGCCTTGAGGTTGACGGTAAGGCGGGAGGGGAATTCGTAAGAGAATGAGCCAAGCAGATCTTTTGCATGGAGATCGTTGTTATGCCTGTACCCGGTCGTGTCGTACGACGAACTGAGAAGGGTGTACGAAATTGCGCCCTGTTTGCCGGAGGCCCCCAGGTACGGGTTGTACAGGTCGTAACTGCCGGTGTAAAGGCCGGCAATAACGGACGGTTTGCCTTCCCCTTTCTTGAGCAGTATGTTGACCACGCCGCCTATGGCGTTGTCCCCATAAAGAACGTTTGCCGGGCCGCGATAGATCTCGATCCTTTCGATCATTTCAATCGGCACCTGCATGAGCTCCGGACATGACATATCGATATCGTTTACACGCCTGCCGTCTATCAGGAACAGGGAATTTTGCGCCGCGTTCTCTCCAAATCCGCGGATGTCTACGGCGGAAAATTTCGGATTACCGAGGAGACCGCGGACATATATCCCCTGTTCGTCTTTTAACACGTCCGAAAGCGTCCGGGCACCTTTTTCCTCGAACTGTTCCTTGCCGATTATCGAAACATTTGCCGGGACCTCTTTTAACTTCGATTCGGTGCGTGTCGCGGTCACGATGATACTTTCCAGTGTGTGCGGTGATTCCTGAGGGGAGCAATCGATTGGGATAAACACACAATATAACAATAAAAAGAGAAGAAAACCGCGGATCACGAGAACCTCCTTATGCCTCGTAAGGATTGTCTTTAATGTTCAACCCAAGGTTTCCTGACTTAAGGGAATGAAAGCCAGCGCGCCTTCCCATCGTGCATGCGGCACAAAAGTGGCCGGCCCTTTAAGGCCATGCGCTGCTTGAGATCCCATCACAGTTGCGGGACAGTGGAAGATTTGCACTTCACTTCCCTTGCAGGCTGAACTGTAACGAGTATAGGGATTCTGTACCATAGAATTGTGATGAAATCAAAACATTCCGTCCGGTATCTTCTGTGTTGATACATTTAAGGTGTTTTGATAAGGTATAGGCCATGGACAGGTGCGAAGAGATCAAGCGGAAGTTCAACGAATGTAATGTCAGCGCCTTGCTGGGCATAACCATCGATCACGTGGAAAAGGGCCTCGCGCGCGGCAGAATGGTCGTTAGACGGGACCATATCAATATCTTTGGCGGGATCCACGGGGGCATCCTGTTCGCTTTTGCCGATCAGGTCGGCGGCGCCTGCGGGAATAGCATGGATTACACGGCCCTGCTCGTGGAATCCATAGCCCGGTTCAAAAAGAGTGCGAGGGAAGGGGAGGTCTTGTACGCCGAGGCACGGCTCGTTCATTTGAGAAAAAAAGTAGATACGGTAGATATCACCGTGACCAACGGCAAGAACCAGGTCCTCGCGATATTGAAGATGACGTCCTGTATAGTCGGGTATGCGGCAAAGACTCCTTAACATATTCGATATACTTCTCGAAACATTCGGAGAGAGG
>Ga0265293_10003113_pt1 | contig 31489 bp, 29 predicted proteins | sample Munlanlewell138R_FD_192505 | JGI IMG/M metagenome (GOLD analysis project Ga0265293, IMG submission 192505) | Leachate microbial communities from a municipal landfill in Southern Ontario, Canada - Leachate well 138R | ecosystem: Engineered > Solid waste > Landfill > Unclassified | place: Canada... | reverse complement strand
AATGCAGGCAGCACAGCGAAGGAAAGGGTCACCTCTGCCAAGGTTTTAGATACGGACAGCAATATGAACGACAAGCCCATCGACACGCTGCCAATAGCCATCAGAACGCGAGCCGAATAACGATCAAGAAGCTTGCCGAGGATAGGAGACGCTACCAGCGCAACAATCAAGAAGCCAGTTTTCCCCCACATCATTTCCGTGCGAGACACGCCCAGTTCAGTTCCGATAGGAATAACCAGAAGACCATAAGAATAAACAGACAGGCCATTGCTGACAATCTGAGCCAGCATGGCCACGCCCACGATCCACCATCCGTAGAATATGTCTTTTTTGATCCCTGGCAGGGAACTGCCAACCTCAGCTGGCACCGAGTGTTCATTGCCGACCAGTGCGCGCTTTGCGAGCTCACGCTTGGACATCTTAGACCTCTCCCCTAATTGTGTGGACCAGTATATTGGGCCTGCGGAGCCTCTTTGAACTACCGTCGCATCACGACTGAATTATTGGCATTTGAAAATGATCGAGGTTCCCTTGATCGCGAGGAGGCATGCGTCTCCCAGAGAGACCGGATGCACCCGGTGATGTATAGTAACCCCTACCTAAGGGTAGGCAGTCGACAATTCAGCAGTGGTCTTCTGAATTGGGGCGTAAAACAGAGCACTTGGATTATTTTGAGTGGGAACAACTTGGCAGCCGCTTCCTTTCTGCGCAGCTTGTGCTCATGATCACCGGGATGGCGTCTCGTTCCGCGGTGCAGATTCCGCTTTAAGGGGGCTCCTTCTCGATTTTCTGCAGCATCCCGTGAGTTTGGATTTGCCTCGACTGCGCGCGTACGGCAGCTAGCCGCTGGAAGGCGGGCCCCGATCATGGGGACCATTCTAGAGAATGGTCACATCTGGCCGGTCGAGAAAGTCAGGTCCAAGCAGCCGCTCCCGTAACTGCCCAAGATGCTGGTCCGTGTAAACACGCTCACCTACCATTTTGTCTCCCTCAAAAGGGATGACGGCAATAGTGTAGCAACGCCGCTGCGTCCCGTCCTGCAAATCATAAATATTGCTGAACTCATGGATCAAGACATCTTCCCCGGCGGTGGATGCCCTGATCTGGTGTTGTTGCGTCGTTCGAGTATCGTTCTGAGAGGCCATGGGAAATAGCCGCCGCGAGCGCTCAAGTACCGCATCCCGGCCTGTAATCCGGATGCCCAGGGGATGCATCTCAAACACAGGCACATCGACGAGAAAATCCAGCATCCCGTGGAAATCGCCGTTCATGAAGCAACGAGCATAGCCCATGTTCACTTCGATCATGCGGGCGGCACGCTCCTGCGACGCAATGGAGTGCATGGTCTCGGCTAGTTCGGGATACTCGAGTACTGCGGGATCGTGGCTCGTCAGCTTGTCGTTCATATTATGCTTCCTCGTTGCGAAGGATGGAGGATTACAGGCCTGCGCACTCAGCGACCTTCATGAGCATTTGATCTGGGGTTCCCCATTTGAGTTCCCAGCCTTTGGCGCGTCGGCTGTAGAACTGGAGATCGAACTCTTCCATGTAGCCGATGCCGCCGTGGAGTTGGTGTGCGAGCATGGTGACCTCGCGTCCGGCGTTGCTGGCGGAGGCCTTTGCCACAGCGGCGTGGTGGGAGGCTTCGTAGCCCTGGCTTAGCCGCCAGACGGCCTCGTAAGCGGCCCAGCGGGCGCCTTGCAACATGGTCGCCATGTTGGCGCAGTGATGCTGGGCGGCCTGGAAGCTGCCGATTGGCTTGCCGAACGCCTCGCGGTAGCCGATGTAGTCGACGGTCATGTCGAGCGCCTTCTGGGCGAACCCGACCAGTTCGACCGCAGCGAGCGCCCGGGCGACGTCGAGCAACCATGCGACGCTGGCGCCGGCACTGCCGGGGCGGGCGAGGATGCGATCCCTGGTGACCGCGACGTTGTCGAAGACGACCTCGCACTGCCTGTCGCCGCCGATCACCTTGAGGTTTTCGATGGTAACGCCGGGGGCATCGGTGGGCACAATGAACATGCCGAGGCCGGCGGCGGGATCGGCCGGGTCGGGGGCGCCCCCGCTACGCGCGATGCAGATCAGTTCCTGCGCTGCACTGGCGTATTCGACGAACAGCTTGGTCCCGTTCAGCACATAGCCGTCACCCTCGGGGGTCGCCGCCAGCGCGATGTCGGACAGCTCGTAGCTGCCCGCCGGTTCGACCAGAGCTGTGCTGGCGATCAATTCGCCGGTAGCGATCCCGGGCAGGAACCGTTCCTTCTGGGCGTCGTCACCGTCGCGCAGGATCAGCAGCCCGGCCATCAGGGTGGAGACATAGGGGGTCAGCGCCGCGCCCTGGGCCAGTTCCTCGGCCAGAACGGCCACGTCAAGCAATGAGCCGTCAAGGCCGCCGAACTGCTCCGGGAACGGCACGCCCGGCCAGCCAAGCTCAGCCATTTTCCGCCACATTTCGGGCGAGTATCCCGGCTCGGAGACTTCGATCTGGCGCGCCAGGCCCGCCGGAAACTCGGCCGCGAGGAAATCGCGCGCCGTCTGCTTGAACATCTCCTGGGTTTCGTTCAGGCTCAGATTCACTCGTTCCTCCCTCTCAAATCACGGCCGCCACTATCGGCGGTCAAGCCTGCTCGCCGGATTCCAGGTACCGAGCGGGATTCCCGATAAACCGTTGCCGGCAGCCCATGCTGCAGAAATAATACCACTTGCCCTGGTGGAGACGCTTCGTTCCGAAGCTGGGGTTGGTCACTGGTGCGCCGCCCACGCCGAGCGCCTCGCCTCCATCGACCTTCTCATCGTCCACGTCCTTGCCGCAAACAGGGTCCTTCACCATCACGTTTCTCCTTCGTTATCGCGACCGCGGCAGGCCAAGGCCACGCGATGCGATGATATCGCGCTGGATCTCGTTGGCGCCGCCCCCGAACATCATGGGAGGCGAATTGCGATAGCCAAGCTCGACTTCGCCATCCAGCATGACCCACTTCGAGCCCTTCTGCAGTTGTCCGAACGGCCCCATCAGCTGCATGGCGATGCTCGTCATCCGGTAATAGAGTTCCGTCGACCACACTTTCGCCATCGAGGGGACCATGGCCGATACCTGGCCTGTCATGACGAGCCACACGCACTCGTTGCTCAGATGCCGCAGCATCTCGATATCGACGATCAGCTGGCCCAGGCGCAGTCGCACCAGCGGGTCCTGCGCCAGCGGCTTGCCATTTGGCTGGGGCTTCTTGGCGAAGTCAACGATGGCATCGAGGAAACGCTTGAAGGCAGAGTATGCCCCGATGTTGATCCGCTCGACATCGAGGGAGAGGGTGTTCAGGTACCAGCCTCGGTTCTCCTCGCCGATCAGATGGCGATGCGGCACACGAACGTCATCCAGGAAGACCTCTGCCGTCAGGTAGTTCCCCATCGTGTGCAGCGGCCGCACGGTGACGCCGGGCGACTTCATGTCAACCATGAAGATCGAGATGCCTTCGTGTTTGCGTGCATTCCGGTCGGTCCGCGCCAGGCACCACATGTAGTCGGCCCGCTCGGCCCCGGTGGTGTAGATCTTCTGGCCGTTGATGACCCACTCGTCCCCGTCGCGCACCGCGCTGGTCTCGAGACCGGCCAGGTCGCTGCCGCCCCGCGGTTCGGAGAACCCGGCGCACATCCGGATCTCGCGGCTGAGAAGCCCCTGCAGGAACTCCTCCTTCTGCTCTTCCGTACCGTACTTGCCGATCGCCGCCGAGATGATCGTCATGCCGACGCGCGGCTCGAGCCCTTGCGCCTCCAGTTCCTGGCGCATGATGTACTCGTACATCGGCGAGGCTTCCTGGCCGCCGAACTCCTTGGGCCAGCAGATCCGTAGCAGGCCTGCCGCGTCGAGCCGTTCCCTGAATATCTTCTGCGCCGCCGCAAGGTCGAGATCGTCCTCGCCGGCACCCGCCACGTAACTGATGCCGGTCGCCAGCTCGGGCCCGTTGTTCTCGGCAATGAAGTCCCGAACGCGCTGCTGAAACTCCAGCTGTTCAGCCGTAAAATCCCAGTCCAACCTTGCCTCCCAATCCTGCTGACGAAATTAGCCGCCAGATCGCCCGCAGACGCCGACCGACTATTCTCCGGCAATGTCAGTCCCGCCAGTCACTGCACACCTATCCACCGATAGGCAATCCGGCCGGCGCCACTGCCCAAAAGGGAATGCCCTTCCAAGCGTGGCTCAGGGCGTGTGGATGAACACCTGCATCACATCGCTTTGCGCAAGCGAAGGGCCTGCCAAGACGAGTACGAGGGCGCAAGATACATAAGATGGTCGCCCCTCTCTTTGGACAGGTGGTCTAAATTCGCCGTTTCCCCATGCTTCAGGGCTCCATCGCTAGCAGGCATCACGCGTGCGGCAACCAACTTGGGTTAGCGCGCGCTGTGATATGTCGGCGGGATATCGACGCCCTTGCGCCAAGCGCGCAAGACAAATGCATTATGGGGATGCCCGCATGACAAGCCAACTGTCGTTCCCTGCTATTGTTTTGCCGCCAATCGGCGAAGGCTTCGCCACTAGAATTGCTGATGGTGTTTATTGGTTGCGCAAGCCGATGGGCGCCGATGGGATCAACGTCTGGGCCTTGGAGGATGGCGATGGATGGACGATCGTAGATACGGGCCTAAGGAGCGCGGAAACGGTTACAGCCTGGCACCACGCGTTCACACGTGCACTCGATGGCCGCCCAATCCTGAGAATAATAGTCACTCATCTCCATCAGGACCACAGTGGCATGGCAGGGTGGCTGACACAGAAGGTATCTGCTCCACTCTGGATGACGAGGCTGGAGTACCTGACTCTCCGCGCGCTGGGCGCCCACACAGTCGACCAAGTACCCTTAGAAACGATTAGTTTCTACAAGAGTGTCGGCTGGGACGAGGACGCCCTCGACCATTATCGCGCGCGCGTCGTCGATTTCAGGAATATGCTTTACCCGCCCCCGAACAGCTTTCGGGCGATTGAACACGGTGAGCGCGTGATTATCGGGGGACGCGAGTGGATCGTCGCAGTCGGCAGCGGCCATTCGCCCGAGCACGCTTCTCTTCACTGTCCGCAAGAGCGCCTGCTGATCTCCGGTGATCAAGTACTGCCGCACATTTCATCCAACGTTTCCGTACAGCCCGTGGAACCGGAGGCTGACCCATTGAGCCAGTGGCTCGCTTCTCTGAGCGCATTCCGCAATGACTTGTCGGATGACGTGCTTGTGCTCCCGGCTCACGGGAGGCCTTTCTTCGGGCTGCACGCGCGAATCGACGCATTGCTAAATGGGCATGAGTACCGTCTTGAGAGGCTGTTATTCGAACTGACAACCCCGCGACGCGCAATTGATGTCTTTCCTGTCCTATTCAAGCGCGACATCGACAAAATGATGCTGGAACTGGCTACCGGCGAGAGTCTTGCCCACTTGGCCTGCCTGCGAAGCAGGGGATTGGTTGTAGACGAAGTAGACTCCGAAGGCGTTCGCTGGTGGCGCGCTCTTTGAGCATCTCAACGAGCGATCAAGTTCAAGATCGATCCCGGGACTGAATGACTGACCGGCTGACGCCGGTAGGATCATACGGCGGGGCTGAAGCCTTCCTTGTGGGTATGTCGGTCCAGATACCGCATGATGATGTCATCGGTGATGTTGCCGGAAGTGGTCGAGAAGTAGCCGCGCTGCCAGAAGCGTTGGCCCCAGTAGCGCTTGCGGATGTGCTCGAACTCCTGCTGGATTTTGCGCGACGAGCGCCCTTTGGCCCGGCGGACAAAGTCGCTGACCGAGACGTGCGGCGGGATTTCGACGAACATGTGCACGTGGTCTTTTGACAGCGCGCCATTGATGATCGTCACGCCCATCTCGGCACAGACCTGCCGGATGATCTCGCGGACCCTGAGGCGCACATCGCCGATGAGCACCTTGTACCGATACTTCGGCGCCCAGACGAGATGGTAGCGATGATGGAATGTCGTGTGACAACCGGACCGATACGCCATAGCCTGTAACCTCGGGAAAAGGGGAAGCTTCACGCCTTCGGCGGCTTCCCCTTTTCCCGAGGTTACAGGCTACCACGCGAGTCTATGGCTGAAGCCAGTATCCGACTGAAGTCGGAGGGGTTCCTCCACTAAGAGGGACTCTAAAAGCGCTTTGGTCTGAGCCCCGACCTTCCTCCACCTGGACACCCTGATTTACCGCTGGCGATGAAGCCGGGATTATGATTCCATTGCGTTGAGCGATGGAGGCGTATGTGTCTGTACAGCGTGGGTTTTTCGATCTGGATGAGCGGTACGCAGCGTTGTCAGCGGCAGGCGATCCGTTGGAGAAGCTTGGCGGGCTGATCGACTTCGAGATATTCCGGTCCGCGCTGAACGCGGCCTTGCAGCGCTCTGATGGCAGCAGAGGCGGTCGTCCGCCGCTGGATGCAGTCATGATGTTCAAGACGTTGATCTTGCAGACGCTCTACGGTTTGTCGGATACGCAGACCGAATTCCAGATCCTGGACCGCCGCAGCTTCGGACGCTTTCTTGGCCTCGACGACGGCGACAACACTCCGGACGAAACGACGATCTGGCGCTTCCGTGAGGCCCTGGTCCGGGCCGATGCCATAGAGACCCTGTTCGCGCGGTTCGACGCCCACCTCAAGGGACTGGGCTATCTGGCCATGGGCGGGCAGATCGTGGATGCCAGCATCATTGCGGCCCCGCGCCAGCGCATGACCGATGCGGAGCGTACCATCGTCAAGGACGGTGGCATTCCCGAGGACTGGGCCGCCAAACCGGCAAGGCTGGCGCAGAAGGACCGCGACGCACGCTGGACGCTAAAGCGGGGGCGGCGCAAGAAAGGGCCAGACGGGAAACTCATGGTGTTGATTGCCACTGAGATTTGACCCGGGATTTTCATCGAGAAGTGACCCGGGTGGTGGTTATGTCCCGCGGTGCGGGTTTGAGGTCAAGCGGGTGATTTTTCCTTTCTGGTTTTGGGTGCCGCCGAGCTGGCCCTGAACCGGAAGCTGTCATTGCCGGTCTCGAGGATGTGGCAGTGGTGAGTGAGGCGATCGAGCAGCGCGGTTGTCATCTTTACGCCTTCCCCGGCGACGTCCGGAAGATCCTCTACACCACGAACGCTATCGAGGCGCTGAATGCGAAGCTGCGCCGCGCCGTTCGCGCCAGGGGCCACTTCCCAACCGACGAGGCGGCGACCAAGCTGCTCTACCTGGTCTTGAACCGCTCCGAGAAAGAGTGGAAGATGGGCCCTCGTGAGTGGACCATGGCCAAGGCCCAGTTCGCCGTCATCTTCGGCGAACGCTTCACCAAGGCCATGGCCGGCTGATGTTCAACCGCCCGCCCACACACGAAAATCCTGACACTCCCTGGCCCAGTCCTCGCTCCAGTCGAACTGGAATGCCTCACCTGGCTGGAACACCAGCGGCACGAAAGTCCCGCGCCCACTCGTCTGGCGTCGCGTTGACGGTCGGCCTTCCAGGCCCGCACGAACGCCGCCACACGGTTGTAGGAACCATCGTAGCCCAGAACCACGAGATCGGCGCACATCTGCTTGGCCGTGCGCCGCTGCTTGCGCGACTTGCTGGCCTCGATCCGCAGCCACGCCGATAGCTTCTCCGCAAACGGGTCCAGCTTGCTCGGCCGAACTGCAACCTTGAACTTCGGCTCAACCGTATCCGCCCGCAGGTACTTGCGGATCGTGTTACGCGACAATCCCGTGCACCGCTCAATCTCTCGGATCGGGATGTGCTGACGGAAATGCCAGCGTCGAATTACACTCAGTAACGCCATGTCGATCACTCCTTGTTCCCCCGACGCCAAAGCCAGGGGAAAGGTCAGAACATGGGTCACTTCTCAGTGGAAATTTATGCCCCTCCCGGGTCAAATCTCAGTGGCAATCAACATGCGAGAAGATCACGCAGCCGCCAGCCCCGTTCCACGTCACTCCGCGCGGTTGGGCCGGGCCTAGCTTCCTCGCCATGCTACTGTTCGACAAGTACGGCCAGCATCAGCCGCTCCACCGCCAGGCCGAGCGCTTTGCCAGCGAAGGTGTGCCACTCAGCGTGTCGACGCTCGCCGACCAGATTGTGGACCGGCGTGCAAAAGGGGGTCTGACTCAAATTCCGTGCACGTCATATCATGCTGGCGCCATGACCCTTGCTTTGAGCAGGTCGATTTTAGCGCGCCCGAACATCTGGCGCTTGATCGCCTTGAGGCGGTTTATTTTTCCCTCAACCTGACCGCTGGACCAAGGCGTGGCGATTGCAGCGGCGATGGCGTCCTTGTCCGCCTCGACGCCGGCGGCGAAGGCGGCGAGCTTGGTGTCTGCTGCCATGGCGATCCATGGATCGAGCCGCGCTTCGTCCTTCGAGCGCATCATGGCATGGAAGCGATCGAGGGCCTCACGTGCGGTGATCAGCGCGGGCACGGCTTTTTCGATCACCGCGTTGATCAAGGCGGTTTGCGAAGAACCGGTCTCGCGTTCGGTGGTCATGCTGCGCGCAATAGTCCGCGCGCTCAGCCCAGCGCCACCAGAGTGGCCGAGTTTCTCATCGCGACGGCGGCGCGTGGCCCATTCGCTGACAACCCGCAGAGAGCCGGCAAAACCGGATGCCTTCAGCCGACGCCAAAGTTCCGCGCCGATCCTGCACCCCGCGTTCCATTCGGCCTCGAGTGTCAACGACCAAGCATCGAGCGAACTCTCGCGGCTGCGGAACGTATCGTGCCGCTGGCCGCGCAGAACCTTTCGGATCGTCTGGCGCGAAACGCCGGTCGCGCGCGCCATGGCTTTGATAGGGATGCCTTGCGCGGCCAGATCGATGATCCGACGATTGAGCGCCTCACGCAATTGCGCACCATCCCATTGGATGCGCTCGGCGCGGGTCAAGGTTGCGGGATCAACCGGGCCAGTGGGCGCCAACGCCCGACGTAGAGAGGGCATCTCCGAGCGCACTGCGGCGAGAAACGCTGCCGAGGCATTCTCGAACAGGTGCCAGCGGTCGGCCACCTGCCGCGCCTGCGGTGCCGCTTCGCTGGCTGCGGCACCATACCCAGGGCCTCGGTCACGGCAGATGATTTCGACTTGCGGGTTCTGGCGCAGCCACGCGATTACCGTATCGCGCTGGCGATCGGGCAGCAAGTCGATGACCTGACGGCGCTCGAGATCCACAACGATGCTGCCGTAGCTGTGGCCGCGGCGCCAGGCGAAGTCGTCGATGCCGACTACCCGCGCGGGCGGCGGCAGTTCGGCGGCAGGATCACCACGCCGTAGGACACGCAGCATAGTGTCGCGCGACCACGGCACCGCTAGTCGCGCCATCATCCGCGCCCCGGGCCGACCGCCTAGCGCCACCGCGACTGCCCGTAACAAGGCCTCGCAGCGGCCCACCCTGCGGCCATATCGACGGCCAACCGACGGCGCCAACGGTTCGCTGAACGTGCGTCGTGGACAAGACGTGTGCGCGCAGCGAAACCGACGGACTGACAGCCGAATCCGAACCGTGCTGCCGCTGACCGGCAAATCCGAGAGTATGCGGTCGTATCGGCTGTGAAAAGACGTCGATGGGTTAGCGCACTCCGGGCAGATCGCTCCAGCAGAAGCCAAGCGGCCTGAAACCTCGACAGTTCCGTCAACGACAGCTCTGCTCTCCACGGTCAAACCGGGTAGCGTCAGGCTGCTGTCCCATGCTTTCACGGCCATTGGCCCGTCCTCCTCGCTTTCTGTGAGCTGGAGTTCGCGGCTACCCTTCGGATTTGTCAAATCTGCACGGAATTTGAGTCAGACCCCCGATTGGACGCCGATTGACAGACCAGATCGGCGCGACCTGCCAGGCACTCATTCCAGTCTACCAGCTGATCGAGGCCCACACGCTGGCCGCCGAGCGCCTGCACGGCGACGACACTACCGTGCCGATCATGGCCAAGGGCAAGACCATCACCGGCCGATTGTGGGATAACGTGCGCGACGACCGGCCCTTTGGCGGCAGTGATCCGCCCTCGGTCGTCTTCTACTATTCGCCCGACCGGCGCGGCGATCGCCCACGAGGCCACCTTGCGGCCTGGTCCGGCATCCTGCAGGCCGACGCCTATGCAGGGTTCACCGAGCTTTACGCTGTCGATCGCAAGCCCGCGCCCATCCTGGAGGCAGGATGCTTTGCCCATGCGCGCCGGAACTTCTTCGAACTGGCCGACGTCGAGGGCGCGGCTCGCAAGAAGAGCCGCGGCGAGAAGGCGCCGATCATCTACCCGATCGCTCTGGAGGCCGTGCAGAAGCTCGACGCCCTGTTCGCCATTGAGCGCGAGATCAATGGCAAGAGCCGTAAGCGCTGTCCTCAGGCCACGGCGGTCCAGGGCATGAGCTCACCTACGGCGTTGGCCGGGTGACCACCGGCCAGCTTGGCGAGGGTCTCGGCTAGCCATGTATACGGGTTGATGCCGTGGATTTTGCAGTTCTCGATCAGCGTGGCGATCACTGCCCAGTTGTCGCCACCCTCGTCAGAGCCGGCAAACAGCGCGTTCTTGCGATTGAGGGCCAGGGGCCGGATCGACCGCTCGACGGTGTTGGAATCCAGATCGACGCGGCCGTCATCGAGGAACAGCGACAGCCCGGCCCAGCGGGTGAGCGCATAGCGGATGGCATCGGCGAGTTTACTCTTGGCGCTGACCTGACGGAGCCGCGCCTCGAGGTAGATATGCAGGTCATCGACGATGACGCAGGATTGTTCGGCGCGGACAGCGCGGCGCTGCTCCGCCGAGGTGCCACGAACCTGCTCCTCGATCGCGTAGAGCATTGCGATCCGGCGCAGCACCTCGGTGGCGACCGGAGAGCTATCGGCCAGCTCGTAGAACTTCCGCCTCACGTGCGCCCAGCAGAAGGCAAGGCTCACCTGCTGGCGGCGCCTGGCCAGAGCGGCATAGCCGCCAAAGCCATCGACCTGCAGGATGCCGGCGAAGTCACCGAGATGGGCTTCGGCCCGCTCGCCCTTGCGGTCAGCGGCATAGACATAGGCGACCATCGGCGGATCTTCGCCGCCCCACGGTCGATCGTCGCAGCCATAGGCCCAGAGCTGACCTGTCTTCGTTCGCCCGCGCCCGGGATCGAGCACCGGCGCCGTGGTCTCGTCAGCGAACAGCCGCTCGGATCTTCGCAATCGCTCGAGGATGTGATCGCGCAAGGGGCGCAGGTACCAGGCGGCCCGGCCAACCCAGTCCGCCAGCGTCGAGCGGTCGAGCTGGATGCCTTGCCGCGCGTAGATCTGGGCCTGGCGGTATAGCGGCAGGTGATCGGCGTACTTGGCGACCAGCACCTGCGCGATCAGCGCCTCGGTGGGGATGCCGCCCTCGACTATCCGCGCTGGGGCCGGCGCCTGGACGATCGGACCTTCGCACGAGCGGCAGCCATAGCGCGGGCGGCGGGTGACCAGCACGCGAAAGGTAGTCGGCACGACATCGAGGCGCTCGGCCACGTCCTCGCCGATCTGGTGGAGCTTGCCGCCACAGCACGGGCAGGCCTTATCCTCAACGTCAACGACCTGCTCGATCCGCTCGAGGTGGGCAGGCAGCGAGCCGCGGTTGGCCTTGCGCGGGCGATCCGCAGACGCCTTGCTTGCCTTGGCCACGGCGTGCTGGGCCTCGGCCAGAGCTGTCTCGACCTCCTCCAGGGCAAGCTCGAACTGATCGGGATCGAGTTGCTCGGACCGGCGACCGAACCGGTGCCGCTGCAGGGCCTCGATGATGGCCTTCAGGCGTTCGACCTCAGCCTGGAAAACCTTCAGCGCATCAAGCTCGCGGGCCTGCTCGAGGACGAGCGCGCGGAGCGCTTCGACGTCGGTGGGGAGGTCCGCTTCCATGAGCATGGAAGGAGTGAATCAGCAGCCAGAACCCCCGTCAACCGGCAATCTGCGGGGCGATCGGGCGGCGTCCGCCATGCACCCGACGCCAGTCCAGACCCTCGAGCAAGGCGCCCAACTGCGCCGCCGTCAGCCGCATCACGCCATCCTGGATACCCGGCCACTTGAACCCGCCGGACTCCAGCTTCTTGGCCATCAGGCAAAGCCCGGTGCCATCCCACCAGACGAGCTTGATGCGGTCGCTGCGCTTGGCCCGGAACACGTAGATCACGCCGGAATAGGGATCGCCGCCGTACTCCGCGCCAACCAGCGCAGCCAGCGCGTCTGGCCCCTTGCGGAAATCCACCGGACGGGTTGCCACCATGACCTTGGCGCCGGGGCCGGGTCCGATCATTGGGTGGCCCGGAGCGCTTCGATCACCGCGGCAATCACCCCGGCATCGGCGCCGCGGCTGATCTTCACCGCCACGCCGTCGATCTCCAGTTCCACCGCGCTCGTCTTCGAGCGCCGCCGCTTCTTCGGTCGCTGAATCGCAGCTGCTGGCTCCTCTGCCGGAGCAACGTCGACGACGGCGGGGACGAACGCCGGCACGGCCGCACCCTGGCTCTCCATCTGCTTGCGCAGTTGCCGGCGCCAGGTGAACAGCTGCGACGGGCTCATGCCATGCCTCCGCGCGACCGAGCAGACCGTCTCCTGCCCCGAGAAGCTCTCGGCCAGGATCGATGCCTTCACCTCCGGCGGCCAATCCCGCCGCCGCCCCGCGCCGGTGAACACCTCGAAGCGCATTGCACGGCTAGTGCCAGCATCATCACATGGCATCTTCATGGCACCAGCGCCCTCTACCCAATCAGGGCGCGGAGACTCGGCGCTGTGCTTCAGGCCCGCAAGGTGGGGCCACGGCACCGCTTACCAAGAGCCCGGCCTAGCGCCTCGCGGTTCGTCAGGAACTCAGCGCGCCGCTGATGGCGGAACTCAAAGACTGGCTGAACGCGCAGCTGGCCCGGATCTCACGCAACCACGACGTGGCCAAGGCCATCAACTACATGCTGCGCCGCTGGGATGCGTTCACCCGCTTCCTCAATGACGGCAGGGTCTGCCTCTCCAACAACGCCGCCGAACGGTCGCTGCGCTGTGTGACTCTCGGGCGCAAGTCGTGGCTATTCTGCGGCTCCGACCGAGGCGGCCAGCGAGCGGCGGTCGCTTTTTCGCTGATCCAGACCTGTCGCCTCAACGATGTCGATCCGCAGGCATGGCTCGCCGACGTCCTCGCACGCATCGCCGATCATCCTGTCAGCCGTCTCGACGAGTTGCTCCCGTGGAATTGGCGAACCGCTCAGGTCGCTCTCGCCGCCTGATCCAACTTCGCCGCGGTCCTCGGCGTATGCTTACCCACGTGTACAGCAGCGCCGTGCTGATCTCTCGTTCGCGCGCGAACGCCGCGACATTGTCGCAACGCTCCATCTCCGCAACCAGCGCCAGCTTTTGCTCGAGCGTCCAAACGCGCCGTCGGCCCGACATCCCGCCGAGAACCTCAATCCGCCGAAACGGCTTCAGAGTCACTCCAGTGTCGGTGTCCAATGCGGTCGTAAGGCTGGCGTCGTCCATTCACCCACATCAGCGCCGGCCACAACATCGCGCAAGGTGCCGCCGGAACACCGCTTACCGCGCAGGAAAACTTCAGGCCGCATATTTGGCCTTCAACTTGCAGAAAGTCGCTGAGCTGATCCCGTGGCGGCGGCACACATCTGCTGCCGCCATCCCGGCCTCCTGCTCCGTCAATACAGCGATGATCTGCCGCTCACATTCATTCGCTCTCGCACTCAGAGGGCACATTGCTGCAGGCGACCAAAAGCATTTCATGCGAATCCAGCGCCGGGAGGATGTAATCGAGATAGGCATGACCGCCGTCGGGGCGGGGCAGGTTCCGGAGCCGATCCCACTGCGCGGCAAGGTCGGGATCCAGATCGGATTGAAACGCGAATTCCCGCTCTCCGCTGAACATCTGTGCGAGCACATCGACCACGGCCGGGGATGCGGCGGCACGGTCGAGCATTTGCCCGAAATCCCTCAACCAGCCGCGAATCTGCCCGACATAGGGGTGCCAGGTCGGCTGCAGCGAAATCTGGATCCCATCGTAGAACCGGTACATTTCGGCGAGGATGTCATAGCCTTCCCCTTCTCCGGCGAACTCACGGACGATGGGTTCCACCCAATCCGCCGGTTCAGCTTCTGCCTCGGGAGAAACCACGGCAGCAATTGCTGCCCTAACCCGCTCGGGCTTCAAGGGCAGCGTGGTGATGCTGACCCCGAACGGACGCAGCGCATCTTCCACTGCATTGACCAGTGCGCCGGATACAGGAGCCGGAGCGCCTTCCCCCTTGCCTTTGGTGCCCAGTGGATTGTTTAGCGTAGGGACGCTGTGATCGTAAGTTTCGACGTGCGGCACGTCGGCCGCGCACGGCATCATGTAGCCTTCAAGTGTGGTGTTCTGGAGCTCACCGCGCTCGTTGTAGACATACTCCTCGAAAACGGTGTTGCCGATGCCCATCACAACGCCGCCCTGGACCTGCCCCTCGACAACCAGCGGATTGATTGGCTTGCCGCAATCGTCGACCACAACGTAGCGCAGAATCTTGATAACACCGGTATCAGGCATCACCTCGACGACGGCACCGTGGAAACTCGCCCCGGTCATATTGGGGACATTCTGGGGTTCGAAATAGGCCGTGTGCTCAAGCCCCGGCTCGGTTCCCTGCGGGAGCTGGATCGGGCATTCAATCAGGTGGACGGCGACGGCGCGTAGCTGGGTCCGGATTTCCCGGTCCTTAACCCAGACGATCTCCCCATTCTCGAAGGTGAACTCGTCAGGTGAGGCATCGATGCCAAGGTCGTGTGCGGCGACCAGGCCTATTTTCTTCTTTAGTTCGCGCGCCGCCAGCACAGCCGCGCTGACGGTGTAGGAAGCCATGCGATTGCCGACGTTGCCCATGCCGTAAGGCGTGCTAAGCGTATCGCCATAGTCGAGCCTGACATCGTCGGGCGTAACGCCGAATTCATCTGCAAGAACTTGCGAAATAACCGTTTCATGGCTCTGGCCCGATGGAGGATCACCCACCAGCACGTGGATCTTGCCGGAATTGAGAACCTTGACCGTCGCCACACCGTATCCCGGCTTGCGTTGACGGGGAACATAGGCCTTTGACGATACACCGGAGCGCTCAGTCTCGCCGCCGAAGCCGAGACCGATGTAGCGCCCCTGTTCACGGAGCTGCGCCTGCAATTCGCGAACTGAGGCGACGTCGATGGTTTCCACCAGCTTGTCAAAACCGCCCACAAAATCGCCACTGTCGAGGAAATTCCCAGTCGCGGAGACATAGGGAAACTCGGTCACTAGATTCTTGCGGACCACCTCCAGCGGATCGAGATCGAGCTCCCGGGCGACGCGGTTAATGGCGCCATCCATTGCCAGGCGCACCGGGAACGAACCGAAGGCCCGCGACGGCGTCAGGCACGGCTTGTTGGTGACAACACCAACAATCTCGATTTCGGCCTGCGGGATGTCGTAGAAGCTCGTCATCATGAAACAGCCGGCGCGCGGGTACATGACGCCCATGAAGACAGGCTGTTGCCCGTGGCCGATGTCAGTGATGCAGCGGTCTCGAAGGCCCAGGATCTTCCCATCGCTGCGCGCAGCTATCTGGATCTCGTGGATCTGCGCGCGCTCCTGGCCGACGCCTGCCCGGAAACTCTCCTCGCGCGATTCGACCCAGCGGGCCGGACGCATGATATCCCGGGCCACCAAGGCGAGGATAAAATCCTCGCGTGAGTGCGGTGCCTTGGTTCCGAACGATCCGCCTTGGTCCTTCGGTGCGATTACCCGGACCATCTGCTCCGGCCAGTCCAGCACCTGGGAGATCGCCTGCCGCAGGAGGTGCGGCCGTTGTGTCGTCGTCCAGTGTGTCAGCCCCGAATGATCATCCCACTGGGTCAGAACGCCGCGGCATTCCATCGGGCTCGCCCCGGTTCGAGGTACCTCGAACCGTTCCGTGATGATGATGTCTGCCTTGGAGAAGGCATCCGTGGCATCCCCGCCCATCTTTTCCCGGTAGATCACGTTGTCCGGCCAGGATTCATAGACACGCGGCGAATCGTCGGCCATCGACTGCTCGACCGAGGTGATCACGGGCAACGGTTCGTAATCGATGACAACAAGCTCGGCGGCGTCCTCAAGAACATATTTGGTCTCGGCGAGGATCACCGCAATCGGTTCTCCGTGGAACACCACCTTGTCGATCGCCAGTGGCCACGATGGGGGCATCCGGAGCGTGCCTGGCAATTCGTTGACCAGCTCGGGGATGAGCAGTTCGCGCATCCCGAGCTTGAGCAGATCGGCCCCGCTATAGGCGGCCACGACACCCGGCACACTCAACGCACGGCTGACATCGACCGACTTCAGCCGTGCATGGGCATGCTTGCTGCGCACGAAGAAGGCATGGACCATGCCGGGCAGCTTGATGTCAGCCAGGTACTGGCCTCGCCCCCGGATGAGGCGCAGATCCTCCTTGCGCTTGATCGGACGGCCGACCCAGGAACCTGCCAAGGCTTCAGACTCCGCGTTAATGGTTGTCACGAGCGGGTTCCCTCAAGCTTCGCAGTGTCAAACCAGGCCGCCCGCTCCTCGGGATCCATGCCGCGCAGCTGGGCGGCTGCCGATTGCACCGCCTCGACGATGTGACTGTATCCGGTGCATCGGCAGATATTGCCCACCAGCGATTGCCGGATCGCCTCGTCAGTGAGTTCCGGCGAACCTTCACGCACGTTGGTTGCCAGGATGTCGAAGATCGTCATCATCATTCCTGGCGTACAATAGCCGCACTGCAATCCATGGCGTTCCCAGAAGCCGTTCTGGATCGGGTGCAACTCGCCAGGGGCGTTCGCGAATTCTTCCAGGCCTTCGACTGTGACAACCCGGTGCCCATCGGCCTGCACCGCGAGGACCATGCACGACTTGGTCGCGTTCCCGTCCAATACGACCGTGCAAGCTCCGCAGCGTCCTTCGTAGGTGCAGCCGACGTGCGTCCCGGTAAGACCGAGTTCGTCCCGGAGGAAATCGACCAGAAGCATTCTGATCGGAACAGTCTTGCGCTGGACACGTCCGTTGACGGTCACCGAAATTGTCTTTTCCATATTCTTAGCTGGTCCCGATTGCCCGCTGCCATGCGTCGTTGAGAGCGTCCTGCCCGATCGCGCGGACTAGCTGCCGGCGATAGGCTGCGGAGGCGCGACCATCGGATTGCGGTTTGACTTCCTCGGCAGCGGCCTTTGCGGCGTGGGCGATGACCTCGTGGTCCACCGACTGGCCGATCAGCACCTGTGCCGCAATGCGGGCATCGCATGGTGCAGGCACCAGGCCGCCGATGACAATGCTGGCCCCGGTGCAGATGCCATCGGCGCCTATTGTCAGGGATGTCGCAACCCCGATCACGGGGCGCCCGTTGGTTGTGATCCCGAATTTCCGGTAGGCGCTGCCCGAACCCGGCGGTGGGGCGGGAAAGGCCATGCTCTCCAGCAGCTCGCCGGGCGCCAGCAGAGAATGCGCCGCATCTCCGAAGGCATCCCTGGCGGACACCTCGCGATTGCCCGCGCGGCCGACAATGCGCAGGCTCGCATCGAGACACATCGCAACCTGTTTCAGGTCAGTCAGAACTGTTCCAAAAACGACGTTGCCGCCGATCGTTCCGCGATTCTGGACCTGGAGATCGCCGATCACCGATGTCGCGTCTGCCAGTGCAGACCACCCCGTCCTGACCAACGGGTCGTCATAGACCTCGCGGTGCCGACGCATGGCTCCCAGCACCAGCGTGCCGTCAGCCTCGATTTTGCGGCGGCGCAATTCGGCAATACCAGAAAGGTCCACCAGCACATTCGGCCGCAATGACCGGTTCTTAAGCAGCGGCATGATTGCCTGGCCGCCAGCCAAGAGGACCAGATTATCCTCTACGCCCGCAAGGCACTCGAGGCATTCCGTCAAACTGACCGGGGCATGATAGGTCTCAACAGGCGCCAACTGTACCATCAGACGCCTCCTTGGATGGAGTCTTCGCGCGGATAGAAATGCCGGTTGAGCGAGGCGCTGGCTGCATGCGACACGCCACTCCCATGATTGGCTGCTTGCCAAGCCGCAGGCAGGCAAAGTGACACAGGACGCTTGCGACCAATGCGCTTGGCGTCACGTCGGTGTTTGCAGGGGAGTTGAATCATGCTCATGGGTTCCAGAATTGACAAATTGGGCAGCGAGCCCACGTGCGGATGTATTAACGCAGCCTCGCGTACCCTCAACCGATTGGCACGCCCCCGGTGAGCGAGAATTCTCCGACAAACAATTGGTCGAACGGGTCGTTCGCCAGTCGCTCAGGGCAATGGGTGAATTCTTGATCGCCAGTTTCTGGCTCCCAGGCGAAATCCTGAATGATCTCGCGATGATCGAGGCCCCAGCGCCCGCCTCGCTTTGACCAGCGATCGAGATAACGCCCTCGTACGTGGCGATGGGCAATGACCCCACAAGCGCTGCGATGCTGGACCAAGCTGTTCTCGAAGTAGGTTTCGCTCACTGCGCAATCATCGTTGATATCGATGGCCGTCAGCGTGATGAGGTGCACGCTGACAGCCATGGCGGCCAGTTCACCCAGAAGCTGTTCATTCACCGCGTCCGCATCGCCATCGACGTTATGGGTGCGATCCACCAGCCTCGCGCCCGGCCACCATACCGACTGCAGCAGCGGTGCATCAAGCCGGTCGAGCGCACAGCAGGCAACCCGCATGCACGCCTTGATCGCCTGTTCGTCCGCGAGAAGGCTCAGGTCATCCGCTTCGGCCTTTTCGAGAGAGGCGAACAGCGCATACGATGGGTCCGAACGGTCACGGCGCATGAACTGGCCGATCTCGCTCTTCACGGCCTGCTGCCACACCGCTCCGCGTGGCGTGAAGCGCTGCTTGATCGCCCACTTGCCTTCGCGCCGTTCCCAGGTGTCGAGATAACGACCGCGGAAGTGATCCTGGACCGCCTCGCCGGCATGGTCCGCGTAGCCTTGCAGCATAGAATAATTCATCGTCTCGCTCACCGCCTGATCGCCGCAAACGCGAATCGCGGCTCGCATGGTCTGGTGCTGGTGCGCCGCCCACGGATAATGGCCAAGAGTCATCATGAGGGCGATGTCGTGCGCAACAGCTTCAAGCGCAACGGCTTCATAGCGCAACGTGGCATCCGCATGCCAGAACGACTTCCAGATGTCCGGGTCGAAGCGGTCGACTCCGCGAGAGTAAGTTGCAAGCTGGCGGCGGATATCCCGCTCTGCGCGCAATTCGGAAATGTCATTCGCGCGGGTAGCAAAGACCCCCTCGCCACCCAGGCTTTGCAGATGGGCATAGACCGGATCGGTTCGGTCGCGCCGCGAAACGCCACCGGTCAGGCCCGCGGAGAGCTGCTCCCAGGCCAGCACCGGGATGACCCTGTGGCGGTCGATGGCCCACCGGCCATCTCGCCGCGACCATTGGTCAAGAAAGCGGATCCGCACATGCTCATCACGCCAAGGCCCTTCCGCGCCGTTGCTCTCGTTCGCCTCACTTCCCTGGATAGCCTGGCGCCGGATCACAACAACGTTGGCCTCGCTGACTGCGCGGTCGCCGGCAATCCGGATCAGAGGATCGGCAAGATTATGATGATGGAAAGCCAAAGACTCATGCTGGCGAATTATATCCTCGATGGCGCAGCCGATCGGTCGGGGCAGACCGTCCGCACCGACCGCGACGGTGCCGTCGGCATGCCAGACGGAAGTCAAAAGGTCGCGATCGAGCCGATCTACGCCGCGACAGTAGTTGAGCAACTGCTCCGCGATTTCCCGTTCGTCGAGAAGGTCTTCAACCGTAGCAAGCGCCACAAAAATAACTCCCAAAACTGAGCAACCTAAGGTTGGCGCACTTCAAACACCCACAGCGTCGGGTCCCCCTTCGACGCTTCAATCTCCGGCGTAAGATGGGACACGAACGTATCGACGTAGGTGCCCGCACCAGTAACAATCGCGACGAATTGCCGGCCGTTAACTGCGTAGGTGATCGGAAATCCGTTGGGCGTGTCGGAAAGCCGAGTCTGCCAGAGTGTCCGTCCCGTGTCGCTATCGAGCGCCCTGAACCACCGATCGCGCGAACCGACGAACAAAAGCCCGCCGCCAGTTGCCAGTGTGGCCGAGGCAAGAGGAGACCGCTGCGGGATATCCCAGGCCTTCTTTCCTGTGGTCAGATCAATCGCGGTCACTCGCCCGTACAAGTTCCCCGCACCAGGTCGGGGGACAACATTCCAAACGCCGCCAACCGGATTCGATGGATCGACCCTCAGCTCCATGCAACTATCCAGAGCGGGGACGAAGAGCAGCTTGCGTACGGGATCGTAAGCCGTTGACGGCCAGTTGCGTACCCCGCCCGCGAATGGACAGGCCTTCGTCAGAGCCGCGGTAGAAGGAATTTTGCTGACAGCCAACGTCTTCCAGCCAGTCTGGGGGTCGATCCTCGTGATCAGATCCTGAATCCCATAGTCATAGGACCAGAGATACTTCCCGGTGGCTTGGTCCACCGCGTCGACAATTCCGAGCTTGCCCATGGTAAGTGCTACTTGCCGACTGCTGTTCGTCGGGTCAGTTACAAGCATGCGCTCAAACGCCCAGTCTTCATCCCACACGTCGCCAGCGACATGCTGGAAATGCCACTTGATCTTGCCTGTCTTGGCGTCGAGGCTCAACGTGGTGTTCGAGTAGAGCGCAGCAGCGGGCTTCTTCGGGTTCGCGCGCAGGATGGCGCTTACCGCATAGGTATTCCCCGTGCCGAATATGACCTGATCCGTCTCGTATCGATAGCTTGGAGCGGTCCACACGCCCGCACCGTTACGTTCCCCTGCCTGCACACCCCAGCTTCCCGAAGCCGGATCATGATTGTCCGGAACAGTGTGGAACCGCCACAGTTCGGCTCCGGTCTTCGCATCAAGGGCCGCCATGTAGCAGCGGAGCCCGGAGCGCGCGCAATTCGCCACCCCTTGGAAGACGCGCCCATTCGCGACCAGCGGCGCGGCTGTCGCGACCCCCTTGTCACCAAGGAAAGTATCCCAGAGAACCGCTCCGGTTCCGGCATCCAGCGCGAGAACATGATTGTCTACGGTGCTCGCGTACAATGCCTTGTCATAAAGTGCGAGGCCTCGCGGCTGGGTCAACCGACGCGGCGGGGCAGCCATCTGCTTGGTCCAGATCGTGTCGCCAGTAAGGGCATCGAGCGCGCTGATGTGGCCTCCAGCATGAATGAAGATGACACCATCATGCTCAAGGGGCCCTACGCCGTTCGACCCGGGACCGAGCGACTTGCTCCAGACCAGCCGCATTTGCGAGACGTTCGACGCGTTGATCTGCGCCAGTTGGCTGTAGCCGGTCGCATTGGTATCACCACGCCACACCAGCCAGTCGTCCCCAGCAGGTTGCCGCAGCATTGCATCGGTGACAGGTTTGAGGTTCTGCCCGATTGCAGCCAGCCGGTTTCGCGCCGCCGCAGAAATTTCATCTACTGCCTGGGGCGTCGCAGCTACGGATGCCTTTTCTTCGCCCTCGGGCGCCTTGATATCGTTCTTAGCCAACAGAAACCGTGCCAGCCCTTGCGCCTCAGTCGCATCCATCTGGGAAGGGGCTCCGGGGGGCATGGATTTCCGGATAAACTCGGCAAGTCCATCCACTCCCAGTGCCCGCCACTTTGCCACGAAAGCTTCACCTTGCAGGGCAGGAGCGCCGGATCCCTGAAGATTGCCGCCGTGACAGACACTGCATTTCGCAGTGTAGACAGCCGCGAATGAAGACTCATCGAATGAAGACTCATCTGATGTTTGGCCAGATCGAAAAACGGCTACCGCAGCGGCGACAGCCAGCGCCCCGCCCAACGAAGCAACAATCCAGACACGCGGGAACTGCATTTATGGCACCTCTCAGATTTGCTCTGGCACTTCCGCATCTCGATTAGCAAGCCACCTGCCCTTCGATAGGCAATATCAATCCCGGTTCAGGCAAGCTTCGGGGCATGAAAACTCTAAGCTCGGCGCGAACTCCTTGCGGTCAGCCCCGGGATCGCTTCAGCGGCTATTGGCGAAGTTGCAGTCCGGTCCTCGGCCGAAGGGCCTGCATGGTCGGTGCCACCGCTCGCCTCGCCGGCGCCCGGACCAAGATGCGTTGGCGCCAGGCCCTTTCCGCAACGAGACATCGACTCCCAAGTGGGTGAATGATGGCCACGAATATAGTCGCAAAGACAGTCAAACTTGCTTGCGTTTCCATCCTCATCGGGGGCGCCTCGTTGGCATCCGGCAACGAAAATGACATTCACCTTATTTGCGGTGCCGAAAATGTCGAGGACATGGTTGCCCTGCCGGGCACTGATTGGATTGTGGGTAGCGGCATCGGCGACTCCTTCTTTCAACGAGGTGCACTACACCTCATCAACGAGCGCAGGATGACTGCGGAAACCGTTCGCCTTGACTTTTCGCCTCGGCTGCGCCCGATCGCACGATATAATCGTTGCCCTGCCCCACCCGGCGCCAATGAGTTTTCAGCACACGGCATGGGCCTTCGTCCACGCTCGAATGGAACCTACGACCTTTTCGTGATGAATCATGGTGGCCGGGAATCCGTCGAAGTGTTCAGGATTGTCCTTTCCAAAGGCAAGCCGAACTTCCGGTGGATTGGCTGCATCGCGACACCACCCAATGCCATGGGCAATTCCGTTGCGGTGACCAGGGACGGAACCGTTGTGTTATCCGCTTTCACGGCGGCAGATCACCCCTTGCCTTCGATGGTCAGCTTGTCGAAGGCCGCGCCCAGCGACAGGCCGGAGCGCCCCGGGGAGTTCAAGTTCAAGGCCTCTCAAGGCGCATTGTTCACGTGGAACCGGCGCGACGGCTGGACCAAGCTGGCAAACAGTGAACTGAACGGAAACAACGGCTTGGAGCTATCGGCGGATGACAAGTGGGTCTTTGTGAATTCCTGGTCCGACCGGCGGATTGTCCGCGTCGCGCTAAAGAATGGAGCTGGCGACAACCGTTCAGTCCACGTGGACTTCATGCCAGACAATCTTCGCTGGTCATTCGACGGAAAGCTGGTGGCCACCGGTCAGGATGTGGCCGATCCCCGCGAGGTATTCGCCTGCACCAAGTCAAGCGGTTCGCATTGCCCGACCGCCTATGCTGTTGCGGAGGTCGATCCCGGATCTTTGTCCGCCAAGACGATCTACAGGGCGAATGCGATGGAATCTTTCGGCACCGCCACAATCGGGCTCAGGACTCGGCGCGGCCTGTGGCTGGGTTCGGTCCGTAGTCAATGTATCGGGTATGTGAATGCGGAGAGCCTCGGGCGCGCCAATTCGACGGGTAGAGCCAGATCTCCTATCGACAGACAGGTCCAATGACCGGGCGAATCGGTCACATCGGTCGCGATTATACCGGTTCAGTTGCAGCAAGCTCTTCCGCAGAAATTCAGGTCGCTCGCGCGGAGATCTCGCTGAAAGAGCACCGCCTCCGTAACAAATTGCGGATTTTGTGAGCGCTTTTGACACTGGTGAAGTCATGCCGATTGGATAGGCAGGCATGCGCGCTACATAACACGATCCCGGACCGGGACAATTGAGTGAGGATCATGCGAGAACGGCAGCTTAATGCAAATTGGAGATCGCACTTCGAAAAGAATTTCATCACGGCCGAACAGGCGGCCGGAATGGTGTCGTCAGGCGACCGCATCTACCTGGTAACGCAACACGAGCCTCCCAGCCTGATGGCTTCGTTGATAGGCCGAGCGACCGAGTTGCGCGATGTCGAACTGCGCAGCCTGCGCGTCATGAACAATTTCGGGATTTTCGAACCCGAGTGGGCTCCCATGATCCGCGGCAATGTGACGATGGTCGGTGCTGAAAACCGTCATGCGGTTGCAGGCGGGTGGACCGATTTCACCGTCATCGGCTTTGGTGACGTCAATCGCGCGTTCGATCAGAGGCGTCCCGGCAGCGCCGCTTACGACTACTGCTGGCTTACGGTTTCACCGCCGAACGAGCAGGGCTTTTGCTGCGCCGGCAGTCACCTATGGGATCTCCGAATGGGCATGCGGAGTTCCAAGATAAACATCGCAGGAATCAACAGGCATTTGCCCAGGACGTTTGGGGATACCTGGATCCACGTATCCGAGATCGATTACTTCTTTGGCGAAGATGAGCCCCCCCCGGTAAGGGGCCCACTGACCGTGTCGCCACTCGTGAAGGCTGTCGCAGGCCATGTATCCACTCTGATCCGCGATCGAGACACCATCCAGGTCGGCATGGGCAGCACCAGCAACATGTTGGCTCTGGCTGGTGCGTTCGATGACAAGGAGGACTTGGGTTACTTCGCGGAGATGGCGGGCGCGGGAATTATAGATCTTGTAAAGAAAGGTGTCATAAACTCTAAATATGCCACACTTCATCCCAACAAGATTGTCACCGTAGGTGCAGGCGGAAGCCCCGAAGAATACGCATACATTGCGGAAAATCCAATGTTCGAATTCTACGACTTCGACCATATGTTGAGTCCTGCCCTTATAAGCAGGAACGATAACATGGTTTCTATTAACAATGCGCTATCCGTTGATCTAAGAGGCCAAATAAACGTCGTCAGCATGGGGCCTAAACTATTCGGTGGATCAGGCGGGCAACTCGCTTATCATTTGGGCGCCTGCATGTCCAAGGGCGGCCGGGCCATCACCGTTCTTCCCTCTACCACCTCGGACGGTTCAATTTCTCGCATCGTATCAGAGCACCCCCAAGGGCAAATGGTTACCGTCCCATGGGATCTCGCCGATACGATCGTGACCGAATTCGGCGTTGCCGATTTGGTGGGCAAGACAATGCGCGAACGGGCAAGTGCACTCATTGAAATTGCCCATCCAGACCATCGCCCTGAACTCAGGAAGGCGGCTTCGACGCTGCTCTGATAACGACGCTTCGATTGCCTCGATTGGCGGCCTGCCCAAACAAAATACGGAAGCGGAACTTCAAATGGCTGATTCTGAAAACAAGCGGCGCATACTCCCGGGCAAAACCATGGACGAGCTATCTCAATCGTCATTCCCGCTTCCTGACCCGGAAACCCTAGACGAAGAAGAACGGGAGGCCTTCCGCCGGGTTGCGGAGCGCTCCGGGCGCTTCTTTGAGTCATTCAAGGACGGCACCGAATATCGCATGACGCCCCTCTTCCAGGTTTTGCTCCAGAGTCCGAAGCTCGCGCAGATCTGGTCCAGCTTCGGGGACTTCTACCAGACCTCCGAGGCGAGAGGCAGTTTCTCAAACCGGGATCGCGACATCGGACTTCTTGCCCTTGTTCCGCTACTCACCAATGCAAGAACCGGCAAGATCCCGCTCAGCCCTATCTGGATCACTTGGGCCGTAAGCTCCGGTGTTGCCCCAAAGGACATCAAAGCCATTCTTGAGGAGCGGATTGACGACATTTCCTCAGAGGACAGGCAACTGTTCGAATTTGTCAGGGCGGCGGCAACCGGTGGACTGACCAAGGAAATGTTCGACGCCCTTGCTGCGCGATGGAATGTCAAGGTCGCAGTGGAGTTCATTTCCTTTGTCACTTGGCGTATTGGGCTCTTGCGGACAATCCAGGCCCATTGGGGCATTCAGGACCTTCTGGCTGACAATGCCGATGCTTACAGCGTCTTGCAAGATTACATCGAAGGCAAGCGAGAGGCTGAAGACTACAACATGTCGAGCGCTTGGGTGAACGCACCTGCCTCGCAGTGAACTGATGCGCTGGATGCCTCCTTCGCCCGGCATCGTATGATGCTGACTGCGCCGAGTTGGCGCACGAAGGAGGAGCAGATGGCAAATGCATACATCTTGGCGACCGACCTTGCGAAGATCGATGCCAATTCGCTTTGGGGTTAACCCCAAAGCGAATTGGCGCTCACCTCAAACTGGGGAATTTTGATTCGGCACTTTTGGGGAGAATACATCCGGTTCCGACACTGGTGACGCTATGCCCAAGCGCCTGGCCATGAAGTTCGCTTGATCCCGCCGATCTGTCAACCGGCGCGGGATCTTGACCCCTGATCGGCGTCCAACAGTGACCCCTTGGATAGGCGGTAATTTCGGGTTGTCCCGGTAGTCCATAGGAGGGACCCACGGACGACGCCGCGCGCCGTCAGGAGCGCTGGCGGCGGCGTCCGTGGGAGGTGCCTGTGGACCCACCGGGTCAACCCGGGGGATGGGGGTCTGGGGGAAGGGGTTTTACGCGGCTTCGCGGCTCTTGAACCGCCAGCTTTCATTGCCGGTCTCGACGATGTCGCAGTGGTGAGTGAGCCGATCGAGCAGCGCGGTGGTCATCTTGGCGTCGCCGAACACCTGCGGCCATTCGCCGAACGCGAGGTTGGTGGTGACGATCACCGAGGTCTGCTCGTAGAGCCGGCTGATCAGATGGAACAGCAGCTGGCCGCCGGACTGGGCGAACGGCAGATAGCCAAGCTCGTCGAGGATGACGAGGTCGAGGCGTGAGAGCTGGTCGGCGATGCGGCCGGGCTTGCCGGCACGGGCCTCGGCCTCGAGCCGGTTGACCAGATCGACGGTGTTGAAGAACCGGACCCTGGCACCGGTGCGCACGCAGGCGCGGCCGATGGCGATAGCGAGGTGGGTCTTGCCGGTGCCGGCGCCGCCGACCAGCACGGCGTTGCGCTCGCTGGCGAGGAAGCCGCCGGTGGCGAGATCGCGGACCAGTTGCTCGTTGATCGGCGTGGCGACGAAGTCGAAGTCGGCGATCTCCTTGGCCAGCGGCAGCTTGGCGATCGTCATCTGGTACTTGATCGAGCGGGCCTGCTTCTCGTCGATCTCGGCCTTCAGGAGATCGCCGACCACACGCTGCGCCGAGTGCTGGCGCTTGAGGGCATCGGCGATCACCTCGTCATAGGCATGGCGCATGCCGGCAAGCTTCAGCGCTCCCATCATGTCCAGTATCTCGTGGCGTTCCATAGGACCTCCTCAGGCTGTCGTAGCGGGCGCAGTCGGCGACCGGCTCGTGGGCAAGCCGGAGCGCTTCGGGCGTGACGATATTGAGCGGCGCTGGGGGCTGGCGCTGGCGGGTCAGGATGTTGAGCACGACGTCGCGGCTGATCGCGGTGCCGGACAACGCCTCGACGCAGGCGGCCTCGACCGCGTCGATCCCGTCGGTCACCACCGCGGCGAGGATCCCTACCATCTGCCGGTCGCCATCGCCGTGATGCCCCTTGACGTGACCCCCAGCTTTCCTCCAGCTGGGATTAGAGCCGGGCCGCTTTGTTGCGCATGGGCGCGGTTGAAGCAATGGGCTGTGTAGCGGAGCCCGTAGGGCGTAGCGAAGCAGGCCATTGCTTATCCAGTTCGGCGGCGAACGCCGCCGGGGTTGCGTAGCCAAGAGACGAGTGCGGTCTCTCCCGGTTGTAGTCTTCCACCCAGGCGGCGACCTCGACCCGGGCATGGGCGAGGCTGAGGAACAACGTCTCGTTCAGTAGTTCATCGCGCATCCTGCCGTTAAAGCTCTCGACGTAGCCGTTCTGCATCGGTCTCCCCGGTGCGATGTAATGCCACTCCACGCCGAGCTCCCCGCACCATGCCAGCACCGCATTGCTGGTGAGCTCGGTGCCATTATCGCTGACGATCATGCCGGGCTTGCCACGCCGGGCGATCAGCTCCGTCAGCTCGCGCACGACACGGCGACCCGAGATCGAGGTGTCGGGCACCGCTGCCAGGCACTCCCGGGTCACGTCATCGACTACGTTGAGCACGCGGAACCGGCGACCCGACGCCATCTGGTCGTGCACGAAGTCAAGGCTCCAGCGCTGGTTCGGCAACGCCAGCACCGGAGCAGGCGCTCTGGTCCCCACGGCTCTCCTGCGGCTGCGTCGTCGCCTGACTGCCAGCCCTTCCTCCTGGTAGAGCCGCTGGGTCTTCTTGCGGTTGATCATCACGCCCTCCCGGCGCAGCAGGATATGCAGGCGGCGATAGCCGAACCGGCGACGCTGGTTGGCCAACTCGCGCAGCTTCTCACGCAGACCGGCATCATCGTCCCGGGTGGAACGCTAACGCACGCTCTTGCGATCGGCATCGATGGCACGGCACGCCCGCCGCTCGCTCATCCCGTGGCAGGCCTGGAGATGAGCCACAGCTTCCCGAATGGCGGCGGGCGTCAGAACTTTTTTGTCAGAAGATCCTTCAGCGCAACGTTGTCCAGCATCGTGTCGGCTAGCAGCCGCTTGAGCTTCGCGTTCTCGCTCTCAAGCTCCCTCAGCCGCCGGGCCTCGGACACCTCCAGACTGCTGCGCGACAATCAGGGTGAGAATTGCCGACAATCAGGATGAGAATGGCGGCGGTGTGTCTGTCGGGACGAGGGGCGAAGCCCCGAGGAGCGACAGACACACCGCCGCAGGCGTCTTTTCTTCTGGAAGGGCGCTTTGGTGATCGTGACCTGCCAGGTGGCGCCTTCTTCGGAAGGGGAGACGCGGTGCCTGGGAGCCATATCAACGATCATCAGGTGAGATACTATATGAAGATGAGACAGACAGTGTCGCCGCGCAGCGCGGCGGCGTGTGCGGCGTTCAGCACGGCGACGGCGTATCGGCTGGAGGCAGATATGCGGCTTCCTTCGCAAAGGAAGGCGCCGCGCGGTCGCCGTCGCCCCGATCCGCTGGCGGATATCTTCGACAGCGAGGTGGTGCCGCTCCTGGAGAGTGCGCCGGGGATCCGAGCCGTGGCCGTGTTCGAAGAAATGCAGCGTCGTCATCCTGAGCTTCCCGATGGTGTGCGGCGGACGATGGAGCGTCGGATCCGCAGTTGGCGAGCGCTGCAGGGCCCGGATCGCGATGTGATGTTCCGCCAGGTGCACGAGCCGGGGCGGATGGGTCTGTCGGACTTTACGGACATGGCCGATCTGGGTGTACGGATCGCGGGGGTGGGGCTCGACCACCGGCTGTATCACTTCCGGCTCGCCTGTTCGGGCTTTGAGCATGCCCATGTGATCCTTGGCGGCGAGAGCTATGTCGCGCTGGCGGAGGGTCTGCAAAATGCGTTGTGGGCGCTGGGCGGGGCGCCGCGTGAACATCGCAGTGACAGCCTGTCGGCGGCGTTCCGCAATCTGGATGCGTCGGCGCGCGAGGATCTGACGCGCAGATATGACGCGCTGTGCCGCCATTATCGGATGGAGCCGACCCGCAACAACCGCGGCGTTGCGCACGAGAATGGCGCGATAGAAAGCGCGCACGCGCATCTGAAGGCGGCGGTGCGTGACGCACTGCTGATGCGCGGATCGGCCGACTTCGACGAGCTTGCGGAATATCGACGCTTCATCGACGAGATCGTCGCGCGCAAGAATGCGCGGAGCGCGAAGCGCATCGACGCCGAGCGGGCGGTGCTTCAGTCGCTGCCGGGCCTGCGCACCAGCGATTATGAAGAGGTGCTCGTCATGGTGACGTCCTCGGGCGGGTTCACGCTGCGCAAGGTGTTCTACACCGTGCCCTCGCGGTTGATCGGTCACCGGCTCAGGGTAAGGCTTTACGACGACCGGCTTGAGCTGTTCCTCGGCGGCACGCCCCTGTTCACCCTGCCGCGCGGTCGCGCCGACCGCAAAGGCAAGCATGATCATGTTGTCGATTATCGCCATGTCATCCATGCGCTGCGGCGTAAACCGATGGCGCTGCTGAACCTCGTTTACCGGGACCAGCTCTTCCCGCGCGAGGCCTATCGGCGCATGTTCGACCGGCTGATCGACCGGCTCGCCGATCGGATGGCGTGCCGGACGATGGTCGAGTTGCTCAGCCTTGCCCATGAGCGGGCCTGTGAGGCCGAGCTTGCTGGCGTGTTGGAATCCCTGCTGGCGACGCCGCAAGGCATGCCGGACATGGCCGCGCTGCGTGCGCGGTTCGCGCCCGACCCCGCGGCATTGCCCGAGGTCATCGTCGAGCTTGTTCCGCTCTCCGCCTATGAAGCGCTGCTGGCTCCTCGCGCGGAGGAAATGGCATGACCCAGGACATCGACGCGACCAAGCTCACCCTGATGCTCAATGAGCTGCGGCTTCCGACAATCAAGCAGCTCTGGCCGACGTTCGCCGAGCGATCCGACAAGGAGGGCTGGCCCGCGGCGCGCTTCCTGAGTGCGATCACCGAGCACGAGATCGCCGAACGCGACCGGCGCCGGATCGAGCGCCATCTTGCCGAGGCGAAACTGCTGCCGGGAAAGACGCTCGATACGTTCGACTTCGACGCGGTGCCGATGATATCGAAAGCGCAGGTCATGGCGATCTGCGCGGGAGACAGCTGGCTTGAAAACGGCGCCAACCTGATCCTGTTCGGCCCGCCCGGCGGGGGCAAATCGCATCTGTCGTCGGCGATCGGGCTCGCGCTTGTGGAAAAGGGCTGGCGCGTGCTGTTCACCCGGACTTCGGACCTCGTCCAGAAGCTTCAGGTCGCGCGCCGCGAGCTCGCGCTTGAAAATGCGATCCATCGGCTCGATCGCTTCGATCTGCTGATCCTCGACGACCTCGCCTATGTCGCCAAGGATCAGGCCGAAACCTCGGTCCTGTTCGAGCTGATCAGCGCGCGGTACGAGCGGCGCTCGCTGCTCATCACCGCCAACCAGCCGTTCGGCGAATGGAACCGGGTCTTCCCCGATCCCGCCATGACGCTCGCCGCCGTCGACCGCCTCGTGCACCACGCCACCATCTTCGAAATGAACGTCGAAAGCTATCGGCGCCGCGCCGCGATCGACCGTAAGCAGCACGGCGCAGGTCGGCCCGCAAAGGTCGCGACAATCAAAAATACCGGCGTGTCGCTCCCCGACAATCAAGTCCTGACATAGGTCTTGCCAGCGACAAGCAAACACACCAATACGGAACCGTCGCGGTCAGACCTTCTCATCCTGATCGTCGCAACTTCTCATCCAGTTTGTCGCGCTACACATAAGATCGTAGATATTGCTGAACTCATGGATCAGAACGTCCTCACCGGCAGTGGATGCCGTGATCTGGTGGGACTGTGTGGTGCGGGTGTCATTTTGCGATGCAAGAGGGAACAGGCGCTTCGAACGTTCAAGAACCGCATCACGGCCCGTAATCCGGATTCCTTGAGGGTACATCTCAAAAACCGGCACGTCGATTAGGTAGTCCAGCATTCCCTGAAAATCACCGTTCATGAAGCAACGGGCGTACCCGATGTTGACCTCGACCATGCGTGCGGCTCTGTCTTTTGACGCGATGGCGTGCAGGCTTTCGGACAGTTCGGGGTAATCGACTGCCGAATTATCGTGGCGTCCCGATTCTACATTCATGGTGTGTTTTCCTCTCTTCGAAGTTTCGTCAGTTAGAGCGATTTTGATCGGGGTGGAGTCTTAGAGCGGAGGCGCGTGAAGCGGTGTTTATACTCAGGACGATAGGTGTTTTGTTGCATTGGCCTGCGCTGCTTAGAGGCCTGCATATTGTGAGATATTGGAGAGCATTTGGTCTGGGGTTCCCCATTTGAGTTCGGCGCCTTTGGCGCGTCGGCTGTAGAACTGGAGGTCAAATTCCTCCATGTAACCGATG
>Ga0265293_10003112_pt1 | contig 31514 bp, 24 predicted proteins | sample Munlanlewell138R_FD_192505 | JGI IMG/M metagenome (GOLD analysis project Ga0265293, IMG submission 192505) | Leachate microbial communities from a municipal landfill in Southern Ontario, Canada - Leachate well 138R | ecosystem: Engineered > Solid waste > Landfill > Unclassified | place: Canada... | reverse complement strand
CTAAAGCAACTTCGAAGGCGGGGTATTGGCAGCTGACGGTGATCGCAAAGCCACCGGGGGTTTGCTCAACGGATGTGTTGATGTGCGGGTCTTGGAGTTTTGACGCTTTTGGCTTCTCAAGCATCAGCGTGTTTTCCATGTACAGCTCATCACTTTTTAGCTTCACGTAAATAAACGTGTTGCTGCGGTCAAGCTTGCTCTTCTTATTCAAGTCAATCGTGGCGACGTGCATTGAAGAGCGTGCTGTAATCGTTAAGGGGTACTCACTCTTACCAACTTTATGTCCCTCGTAGGTAGAGTACTTCACACTGAGTTTCGCTTCGTCACTCAGAGTTCGGTTGCTATCATTCACAACAAAGATCTCAACAAGGCCATCCTCCTTCATGTAGATGATCGGGTGGATTGGCTCGTAGAAGCGCCGAGCGGCGTAGTGGAGGAGTTTCCATTTGCCGTAGTAGTCGATCGAGGACCACGAAGCGACGGGCCAAATATCATTGAGCTGCCAAAAGAGGGTACCCATCGTGTGCCCATAGAGGCTCCTCCAGTACTCAATGGCAATCTTCATCGCCCGCGCCTGCTGGACTTGGGAGAGGTAGAGGAGTTGCTCAAAGCTCGTCGGAAGGCGGTAGTAGCGGGTGAAGTTCTCGATGATGATTGAGTTTCCCCGAGGATTCTTCTGATGGTGCTCCATCACCACGCTGGTGAGGTTGTGCATATCCGCCTCAGCGTACGTTTCGACGGTTGAAAGCGAAGGGAACGATTGGAAGCCGAACTCACTGACAAACCGGGGGGTGTAGGTGTAGTAGCGCTCAAAAGGACTACCATCGTGCCACACGCTCCAGATGTGCATGTCCCCTCGTTTGTCGTTGGACCAGTTATCGGTGTACTCACCTTCACCACTTGAAGGGGAGGAGGGCCACCAGCGCCTCGATGGGTCTGTTGCTTTAATCGTCTTACCAACAACCCCTTCGTTGAGGCGGTCGTAATCGACAACGTAGCGAAGCATGTTCTTGCGTGACTCTTCATACCACGTGATTGCACCAAGGTCTTCATTGTTTCCACACCACAGGGCGATCGAGGGGTGGGCTTGGAGGCGAGTGATTTGATAGCGAATCTCCTCTTCAACATTTAGAAGGAAATCTTCCGTTGCGGGGTACATCGCACAGCTGAACATCATATCGTGCCAGATAAGGATGCCTTTTTCATCACAGAGGTCGTAGAACTCCTGATGCTCATACATCCCGCCACCCCAGAGGCGAACCATATTCATATTCGCATCAACCATCGATTGAAGAAGGTACTCATAGCGGTCCTTAGTCATTCGCTTGGGGAAGGAGTCGATGGGAATCCAGTTCGCCCCTTTGGCAAAGATTCGCTCTCCGTTTACAACGAAGGTTAGCGACTTGCCTCCCTCTTCATCTTCAAGGGTTTCTACTTCAAGGCTTCTAAAGCCAACGAGACGAGTAACTCGCTCACTTCCCGCTTGGACTTCAAGGGGGTAGAGAACCGCCTTGCCTTCACCGTTGGGGTACCAGCGCTGTACATCACTCACATTGAGTGTTAATTGCACCGTGTTTGAGAGCCCTGGGCCAAAGGTGTGGGTTACAGTAGTTCTTGTATTAGCAACGGTAGCAGCAAATTCAAGGGTTTCATTGTGCTGAAGGGGAAGGTACTCAACTTCAATGAGCGCTTCAAACGCATGGGGGCCCGTCTCTGTTGTCGTGAACTTAACACTTTCGATGAAGCCTTCGGCTACGAACTCCAAGCCGATCGGTTCATAGATCCCAAAGGCTAAGACACACGGACCCCAATCCCACCCGCTGTGACACTGGGTCTTTCGAATCAAGTTCCGGTGCTTCGCATAGACGGGATAAAGGGAGTAGGGAATCGGGTAGGGCAGTGTTTCATTGACCGCGATTGCCGCAGCTTCAGCGCTTTGGAAGCGAAGGGTGATTGTATTCTCCCCGAGGGTGAGCGCATCATGGATGTCAAAGCGCCACCGTCGGAATTGGTTGTACATCGAGCCAACAGTTTGGCCATTCACCATAACGGTAATCATCGTGTCAGCCATCGTGAAGCTTACGTGGGCTCGGCCACTGTGAAGATCTTCTTCGGTGATGGTGAACGTCTTTTCTAAGAGCCAATCAGCTTGCCCAACCCACTGTATTGCAAGCTCATTCGTCCCAACAAAGGGGTCAACGATGAGCCCATGTTCTAATAAGGCGGTGTGAATATCTCCCGGCAGAGTGCAAGGAATAAAGGGGTGATCAAGGAAATAGGAACAGTGAGGGGCAATCGCATGGGAGTCTGCAGGGGCGAGTTGCCAAATTCCATTAATATCGAGTGTGTGCATCTAAACCTCCACGGCGAGTATACCATAAAAGTGAGTGATTAGCTTATCCTGACTGTGGAGATTTGACTGATTCTTCTACAATGAATGGCGTCGGACTAAGGCTGGCTCAACGAGGTGGTGAAGCGCTTCACTCCGTACCTTGGTGATGAGCTCAATAAGCGTTGTTGCTGCAAGCTCCCCAATGTTCACTGTTGATTGACTCACCGTCGTAAGTGGGACGCGGCAAAAAGAGGAAGCGCGAATATTATCGTAGCCAATTACTGCAACTTGATCAGGGATTGAAACTCCTTGCTCCACCAACTCATTTACTATTCCAATAGCCACGTTGTCGTTAGTGACAAAGAGAATCGTCTTCTTTGTCATAATCGCTTCATCTTCAATGAGCGTTGAAACAAGCGCTGCTCCATCCCTTTGGGTTTCAACGAAGCGGTAGCGCTTTACATCAAAGCGCTCCTCGAGGCCTTGGGTAAAGCCCGTGACCCGATCTTCAATACTTTGGTGGGCAAAACCCGTGATTATCAGCACTTGATCCGCTTCTTGCTCGTTCACTAACGTCGCGGCAATCTTCCCCCCTTGAAGGTCGTTACCCGTTACAAACGAAAGGGACTCTTCAAGGGGGATTTGGTTGATGATCACACAGGGGATTTGATTTGCTTGGAGGAGGTGTAGGGCCTTACCTTCATTTGTTAAGGGGGCGAGGAGGACGCCATCGACTTGACTGGAGATGAGCGATTGAACAAGACGAGTCTCTTCGCTTTCAATCCACCGAGAAGAGACAAGGAGCATCGAGTACCCTAGGGGGGAGAGGATGTTATTAATCCCTTCAGCAACTTCAATGAAGAAGAAGTTAGATAACTCATCAATAACAACCCCGATGGTTTTCGTTGGGTTGCCCGCCAAGCTTTGGGCGAGGTGGTTGGGCACGTATTGATGCTTCTCCATCACCTTTCGCACTTTCGCTTGAGTTGCTGGTTTAACCAACTCTGGGTGGGTGAGGACTCGAGAGACGGTAGCCTTCGATACCCCCGCTTCCCGGGCGATATCGCTGATCGTCTTATGCTTCATAATTAGACCTTAGGGATTTTACGATCCGGTGTCAATCTTTATGTTGACAGGAGCAACTGTAGGGCCTATCATACAAATGTAAGCGGTTTCATTATGCAGAATACAGACGTTGTACAGACATTTATTTCCTCAGGCTCCCCCGTTGCTATCGCAGTCATCGGCGACTTATGCCTTGATTTGGCGTACCAGGTTACTACCGAAGGCGGTGAGATTTCCGTTGAGACGGGCCTTCAAACGTACTCGGTCACTCAGACGAATGCGAGTCTTGGTGGTGGGTGTAACGTTGGATTGAACCTCAAAACCCTCGGTTCTGAACGGGTGGATATGTACGGGATCGTGGGGTGTGACCTCTACGGTGATGTGCTTACCTCTCTTTTAGAAAAAGAAGGCTTGAATGTTGATGGAGTTCAACGTCAAGAGAAAGGGTGGGCCACTCACGTTTACCACAAAGTCTTTGAACGTGGTGCTGAGCACCCCCGCTACGATAGTGGAAACTTCAATATTCCCAGTGATGAATCGATTCAGAACCTACTTTCTACCCTTCGTTCGAAGATTGATCACTACGATGCGATTATCATCAATGAGCAAGTCCCCCAGGGCCTTCATAACGAAGCGTTCCAAAAAGAGCTCAGTAGTCTTCTTTATGAGTTTGAAGAAAAAGTCCTCTGGATTGCTGACTGTCGAAAATTAAACAGCGTCTACCGTCACGCGATTCACAAGCTTAATGAAACTGAAGGACGGAGCCTTGATCCTGCATTTGATGAACTATCGACTGAGGACCTCACCAAGGCGCTTTATCACTACTTTAATCGACCTACCGTTGTCACTCTTGGTGAGAATGGCGCTGCTGGGTTTGATGGTACGACGTACTGCTCTGTCTTAGGGGTTCACTTCTCTCAACAAATTGACATCGTTGGGGCAGGGGATGCGTTCCTTGCCGCCTTAGTTCTTTCAATGAGCCGCGGGGCGAGTTTAGAAGAAGGCATCATTCTTGGGAACCTCAGTGGGGCACAATCATTATTGACCCTCTATGGGTGTGGCCACCCAACACCGGATGAGCTCCTTGCACTCAGTGCTCGTGCCGCGTGGCGGTATAATCCGATCAAGGCAAGTGATGAGCGTACGCGAATCTTCGATTCAAGCAAAACCATTGAGATCATCGATGAAATACCCAAACGAGCTCTCCCAAAGATTGCTATCTTCGACCACGACGGGACGATCTCAACGATGCGCGCTGGGTGGGAAGCTGTGATGGCGAAGGTGATGAAGAGTGCAATTGTAGGTTCAGAATTAGCGAATCTTACCGATGAAGAGCGAGCGGACCTTGACGACGAGATCCACCGCTTTATCGACCAGACCACCGGTATCCAAACAATCGAGCAGATGGTCTACCTTCGCGAGATGGTTGAGCGCTACGGCTTTGTTCCCGCTGATAAGATCCTAAGCGCCCAAGGGTATAAGGATGTGTACAATAAAGAGCTCCTAGCGATGATTGCTGATAAAAAAGAAGGAGTTCAACATAACACGATTGCTCCAACAGACGTGACGATGGCTGGCTCAATTGAGTTTCTCCACTACCTCCACCAAAAGGGAGTGAAGCTCTACCTCGCCAGTGGAACCGACCAAGACGATGTCATTCATGAAGCAACCTTACTTGGGTATGGGCACCTCTTTGAAGGGCGAATCTTTGGTTCAGTGGGAAAGATCGATGAAGATCCAAAAAAAGTAGTCTTAGCGAAGATGATCACATCGCTTGCTGGGCAGGAAGATGATATCATTGTCTTTGGGGATGGCCCAGTCGAAATGCGCGAGGCGCGCAGCCGGGGAGTTCTGGCAATTGGGCTGTTAAGTGATGAAAACCGCCGCAGTGGGGAAAACCTCGCGAAGCGGCAACGCCTTATCCTTGGTGGGGCGAGCGCCCTGATTTCAGACTTTACTCACATCAAGGACCTAATAACCCTCCTAGGGTGGGACGCGTCATGAATAAAATCTTTGACCGAAGTCAAATGACGTACTATCCGCTCGAGCAACGAATGAACAAGGTGTTCATCGAAGAGGCGAATATTGATCCCCAAAAAGCCTCGTTTGCCCTTAATGATGAACAAGCTCGGTGGATTGACGAACTCAGTGATGAAATTCTTCACGCAAGAAAGAACGAGCGGCCAGTCATCCTAGCCTTTGGGGCTCACACAATTAAAAATGGCCTTGGTCAGCTCTTAGGCCGTTTCGCCAGTGAAGGATACTTCACCCACCTTGCTACAAATGGGGCGGGAATCATCCACGATTGGGAGTTCGCCTACCAAGGGCGCTCCAGTGAAGACGTGAAAGCAAACGTTGCCGAAGGGAAGTTTGGCACATGGGAGGAGACGGGGCTGTACCTCAACCTCGGCCTAGCCGTTGGAGCATATGAAGGCCTCGGCTACGGTGAGGCGATCGGAAAGATGATCGCCGATGATGGGCTGATGATTCCTACTGAAGAAGAACTCAGGGCAATAGGTAGCGACCAAAATCAATCATTAGCCCGCCGAAGTAGCGCCTTAGACCTCTTGTGGGTAATCAGGAGCCTTGAGCTTAACGCGGGTTGGCTCGAAATCCTCCATCCGTATAAGCGCTACAGCGTTGAGTATCAGACGTATATCGAGTACGTTCGCTCTACGAGTCACCCGATGTTTGGTCATGATATAATATATACCCACAAGGCGAATAACGGTGCGGTGATCGGGCGTTGCGCCGAAGTCGACTTTTTACGCTTTGTTGACTCTATTGCCCACCTTGATGGGGGTGTCTACCTCTCTGTCGGCTCAGCTGTGATGAGTCCGATGATCTTTGAGAAAGCACTTTCGATGGTTCGAAACAGTGGGATACCCATTGAACATGCTTCAATTCGAGTTGCTGATTTACAGGAAGGACGTTGGGATTGGAATCAAGGCGAGCCACCTGAGAATAACCCGGCGTACTACCAACGCTTTATGAAAACCTTCAGTCGGATGGGCTTGAGGAGTCACTACCTCAGCATCGATAACCGGCCGTTATTTGTGAATCTCTTTAACGCATTGCACGCAAAAGGATGATATTCAGATGAAGAAAAAGTTAGAAGCATGGCGAAGTGAATTACTTCACCACCTAGATGCAGAGCTCCTCCCATTCTGGCTCGACCGCCTCTGGGATGAAGAACACGGTGGGTTTTTAACGCAGTGGGATAAGGATGGAAAGGATAGTGGGGTTGATGAGAAATCGATGCTCGCTCACTTCCGTTCAATCTTCGCCCTCTCTTTAGCGGCCCTTCATGGCCATGATCACGATGGGCGGTGTCAGAGCTTAGCGACTCGAGGGGTGCACTTTGCAATTGAGCACTACTGGGACTCCAAGTACGGAGGCTTCTACTGGCTCTTTGATCGAAAGAACAACGTGGTAATCGATCAGAAGATTACCTATGGGCATAGCTTTGTAATTTACGCCCTCGCCACTTACACCCTCGCCTTTGGTGATCCCATTGGCCTTGAGTACGCCGAGCGGGTCTTTGACCTTCTTCAGATCTACGTTGTGGATACGAACTACGGTGGATATTGGACGATGCTTAATCGTGATTGGTCCCTCGCCGGAACTGGTAGTGGTGGCGGTGATCGCAAGACGCTGGATATCCACATGCACTTAATGGAGGCGTTTACCGCCCTCCATCAAGCGAGTGGCAAAGAAATCCATAAGCGCAAACTCAGTGAAATTATCACCCAAATCGATGAGAAGATCCTCCACCCCGAATATAAGACTGGAATTCCGATGTTCTGGGGTGATTGGTCGATCGCTCCGCACATCAAGTTTGACATCATCTGGGGGTGGGACCGCTTTGAAGGCGAAGACGGCGAGAAAGAGCACGCCATGGATAACACTTCCTACGGGCATAACGCTGAACTTTTCTGGCTCCTTACCGAAGGACTTAAGAGTGCCCACATTCCCCTAAGTCAGTGGGAGCCAACGTTTAGAAAGATGCTCGATCACTCCGTTGCGTATGGGGTTGATGAAGAGTATGGCGGTGTGTACGTGGAAGGTTCTTTAACGAGTAGCATCGTCCACGATAAAGCGAAGGAGTTCTGGCAACAGGCGGAGTTTATGATCGGGATGCTCGATGCATACCTCCTCTACGGCGATGAGAAGTACATCAACGCCTACGAGAACGTCCATCGCTTCGTCTTTGATGTGATGATCAATCACGAAGTAGGGGAATGGCTCCCCCTCCTTGAGCGTGATGGAACGCCAATTTGGGCGCATATGAGCCACAGTTGGAAAGTGAACTACCATACGATTCGAGCAGTTGTATTAAGCATTGACCGACTTAATCGGTTGATTCAAAAACAATAGGGCCTCGTTGAGGTCAAAATTCATGAAAAAGGAGTATGTCATGAAAAAGAAAGTATTGGCAATTTTGGTAATCTTTCTGATTGCGACGGCAGTGGTCTTTGCTGCTGGTGCTAAAGAAAAGAAAGATGCCAACACGATTGAAATCTTCAGTTGGTGGACAGCCGGAGGTGAGGCAGACGGCCTTGATGCGATGTTTAAAGAGTTCAATAAGAAAAACCCTGAACTTGAAATCATCAACGCAACCGTCGCCGGTGGAGCGGGAACAAACGCGAAAGCCGTTCTTGCAACCCGCATGCAAGGTGGAAACCCCCCTGATACGTTCCAAGTCCACGCAGGCCACGAACTGATCGATACATGGGTAACCACTGGCTTCATGGAACCCATCACCTTCATCCTTCGAGATGCTGGCTTCTTGGATATGTTCCCCGCCGACGTAATCGACATCATTTCGTACCAAGGTGAAGTCTACTCAATTCCAGTGAACATTCACCGCTCCAACGTCATGTGGTATAGCCCGAAACTCTTTGCTCAATTCAACCTTGAACCACCAAAGACGATGGATGACTTCTTCCGTGTTGCTGAAGTCTTTAAGCGCAACGGAATTCCTGCTCTTGCCCTTGGGGACAATGAAAGCTGGGCTGATACCCACCTTCTTGAGAGCGTAATTCTCGCTTCCCTTGGTCCAGATCGCTACCGCGACCTCTGGAACGGAAAGATTAAGTGGAATGATCCTCAAGTTCGTCAGGCGCTCACAAACTACGCCCGGATGATGGAATACACCAACCGCGACCACGCTGCCTTAGCAAACATGGACGCTGCTGGGTACGTCGCAGAAGGGAAAGCGGCAATGAACGTCATGGGTGACTGGGCAGCTGGATACTACTACTCCCAGAACTTTAAGCAAGGCGAGGATTGGGACTGGATCCCAAGCCCGGGAACTGGCGGTGTCTTCATCATGCTTAGTGACTCCTTTGGCTTGCCGAAGAACGCTCCGAACCGTGAAAACGTCATCAAGTGGTTAGAACTCTGTGCTTCGAAGGAAGGACAAGACGCGTTTAACCCGATCAAGGGTTCAATTCCTGCCCGAATCGATGGTGATCGTTCCAAGTACGACCGCTATCTGAATGCTGCAATGGATGACTTTGCCACTGATGCAATCGTCGCTTCGGTCGCCCACGGTGCTGCAATTAGCGAGCCCTGGCTGACCCGTGTAAACGACATCATGGCAGCCTTTACCACTGACTTAGACGTGGATAAGGCAACTCGTGAGTTCCAAGCTGCTGCCGATCGGTATGCTCCATAAGGTGGAGACATAGAACCAGAGACACGAATGGTTGCAGGCTCCCTGCAACCATTCTATGATGAGAGGGCCCATGTACTGTTCAAAGAAAGACAAGCGTTTAGCAATTATTATGCTCATCCCCTTCCTTGCGGTGTTGTTCCTGTTTGTCTATGGGTTTATTTTTTGGTCAATTAGGGTTTCATTTTCAGCGTGGGATTCCATCTTACCTGATATGAGCTGGGTAGGACTGAGGAACTACCAAGAGCTCATGGGTTCCCTTCGCTTTAAGACCGACATTGTTAACACAATTTATTTCACGTTATTTTTCATGGTAATCTGTATTGTCGGAGGTTTCTTGCTCTCTTACCTTCTCTTTGTTCACCTCAAAGGCGAAGGGTTTCTCCGCACAGTCTACCTCTTCCCCCTTTCACTCTCCTTTGTCGTAACTGGGGTTTTGTGGCGTTGGATTTTTAACCCCGAGGTAGGATTAAACGCCTTACTGCGGATGATTGGCTTTAAAGCAGAGTTTGGGTGGTTTACCTCAACATACTCGATCGGCGGCTTTAACGTCGCCCTCATCGCCTTAATCATCGGCGCTTCATGGCAGTATCTTGGCTACACGATGGCGATGTTCCTCGCAGGACTTCGGGGAATCGACGATCAACTCATTGAATCTGCCCAAATTGATGGAGCAGGGGAGTGGTCAATCGTTACCAAAATTATCCTCCCAATTATTAAGCCGATTACCTTCTCGGCGATGATTGTTCTCGGACACATCTCACTAAAGATTTTCGACCTCGCCTACGCGATGACCGGCAAAGGTCCGCGCTTTGTGACTGACTTTCCTGGCCTGTATATGTTTGAAACAACGTTTAGAGGAAACCACTACGCTGAAGGAGCGGCGATCTCTATTATCATGCTCCTCCTCGTTGCCTTAGTCATCGTCCCCTACCTAGCAACCAGCATGAAGGAGGATGAGGCATGAAGCTCAGTAAAACTAACCGAACGATTAAGTACATTCTTGCGATTATCGCTGCGCTGCTTTTCCTCTTTCCCCTCTATGTGATCATCAACAATAGCCTTAAACCTTTTGCTGATGTTCGAGTCAGTGAGATGTGGGTTCTTGCAAAGCGTCCTTCAAGTGAAGGCTTTGCCAAGGCGTTTAAAGCACTGAGTCAAAACCTCATTAACTCCTTCATCCTCGTTATTCCAGTAAGTCTGCTCTCTGTTTTGTTTGGCTCAATTATTGGCTTTATTTTTGCAAAAGTACGCTTCCGCTACTCTAAGGTTCTCTTCTTCCTCATTATTTTTGGGATGTTTATTCCCTATCAATCGATTTTAATTCCGTTGGTGCGGACCCTCAATAAAGTTGGCCTCTACGGCTCCTTAAAAGGGCTAATCATCACCCATACCATCTACGGCCTCCCAATCTCATCACTGATGTTTAGAAATTACTACGCTAAGATTCCTGATGAGCTCGTTGAGGCGGGGATGATCGACGGCTTACAATTAGTTGGCGTCTTCCGCCAAGTAGTTGTTCCTATCTCCCTGCCAACAATGGTGGTTGTCCTCATTTGGCAGTTTACCAGTGTGTGGAATGACTTCCTGTTTGCTGTCACTCTCACTCAAAAACCGTCAATTCAACCAATCACTGTGGCTCTTCAGAACTTAGCAGGGACCCAAGTCATTGAGTGGAACGCCCAGATGGCAGGTGCGTTAATCGCCGCTGTACCTACACTCCTTGTCTATATCTTCCTTGGTAAGTACTTTATCCAAGGTCTCCTTTCAGGTTCAGTGAAGGGGTAGGTGATGGTGTACATCGGCATTGATATCGGTGGAACCACCACCGCCGTCTCCCTTGGAAGTGCTGAAGGGACAGTACGTAAAAAAGAAGCGTTTGATACCGTTGGAACGCCCAAAGAGATTCTTCAACGTTGCGCCCAGATTATTGATTCGTTTAAAGAAACTCCAAAGGCGATTGGAATCAGCTGCGGTGGGCCGCTCGATAGTGAAAGAGGTATCATTCTAAGCCCACCCAACCTTCCAGGGTGGGATGAGATTGAAATCGTGAAGTACTTTGAAGAGCGCGTTGGTCTTCCCACTTTCTTAGAGAACGATGCGAATGCGTGTGCCTTAGCAGAGTGGTATTGGGGCTCTGGTCAAGGAGCTTCTTCATTAATCTTCCTTACCTTCGGTACCGGACTTGGTGCTGGGCTCATCCTCGATGGACGCTTGTACCGCGGAGTCAGTGGCCTCGCTGGAGAAGTAGGGCACATCCGCATCGCCGATGATGGGCCAGAGTGCTACTACAAACAAGGCTCGTGGGAGAGTTACTGCAGTGGGTGTGGGATTAGTGGGCTCTATGAACGTGCTACAAAGAAAAGAAGATCAACAAAAGAAATCTGTGCCCTCGCCGAAAGTGGAGATCCTACCGCTAATAAGGTGATTCGCCAAAGTGCAACGAAGCTCGGTTCTGGAATTGCTTTGCTCATCGACATCCTCAACGTCGAGCGAATTATCATTGGCTCGATCTTCCAACGAAGTGAACATCTCTTTCGTGGTATAATGGAAGAAGTAATCGAAGTCGAAGCGCTTGAACTAAGCCGAAAGGCGTGTACAATTCTGCCCGCTGGCCTTGGCGATAGTATCGGCGATATGGCCGCCTTAGGGGTGGCTCGGGATGGCTTAGAAAGGAGGACTCACCATGAGTGAACTCTATCAACGGTATCCTCAACTTGAGGAGATTAAACAAGACATTGAAAAAGCTGCCGATCTGTTAATCGCAGCAGCGAAGAAAGGTAAGGTTATATTGGTTGCCGGTAACGGTGGGTCCGCCGCCGATAGTGAGCACATCGTCGGAGAGCTCATGAAATCCTTTATCGCCCACCGCCCCGTTGATCGCCCAATTGCTGAAGCACTCATTGAAGCAGATCAAGAACACGGCTCATACTTAGCAATGAAGCTCCAAAGTCCGATTAAAGCAATTGCGCTGCCAACGCACACCGCCCTTTCTACTGCGTTTGCCAATGACGTTGACCCTCACCTTACGTTCGCCCAATGTACCCTGGGCTGGGGCGAAGAAGGTGGTGTCTTTTGGGGCCTTTCAACGAGCGGGAATGCCAAGAATGTAACCCTTGCAGCGAGTGTAGCAAAAGCAAAGGGAATGAAGATTCTCGCCTTTACCAATAGTGATGGTGGTGAACTCGCAAAGAAAGCAGATATCGCAATTAAGGTCCCCGAGAAAGAGACGTATAAAGTCCAAGAACTCCACCTTCCGATCTACCATTACCTCTGTATTCGCATTGAAGAGGAACTCTTTTAGGAGGGGGTACGGATGCAGCTACTACCCGGTGTTTATCAACTAGCTGGCTCCCTCGCCGGCCTTGGAGGGGACCAAATCCTCGGGCCCTGGGATGAGTGTAACGTCTATCTCGTTGATTGCGGTTCCTCCTACACCCTTATTGATGGGGGAAATGGAGAAAACATGGAGATCATCCTTGAGCGCATGGCGCTTTGGGGCCTTAATCCTCAGAAGATTTCTACCCTCTTACTCACCCACGCCCACTGGGACCACAGTGGGGGAGTTCACCTTTTTAAAGAACGGGGGGTAAGGATTGTTGCCAGTGAAGTAACCGCTGATTCTATCGCTAACGCTGACCATCGCTGTGCTGGCTTTCTCTACCACAAACACGCTGTTCCCACCGAAGCAGATCACATCATCAGTGATCGGGAGATTATCACCGTTGGATCACTCTCTTTTGAAGCAATCCACCTCCCCGGACACACATTGGGGTGCATGGCGTACATAGTAACTATGAACAACCAGAAGGTTCTCTTCTCAGGCGATGTCATTGGAACGCTTGGGTGGGGTGATTTTGGCTGGGATGGATCGGTCGATTTTGATAAGAAGAAGTACACCGAATCCCTCTTCCGCCTCCAAAGTCTCGACTTCGATGTTATGCTTGGAGGTCATGGAATGGGTTCATTTACCGATCCGATCAAGCGGGTAGATATCTCACTTAACCAGGCGTTGATTCAGTGGCGGTAGGAGCCAACCCACCTTAAAAATACTTATCCATCAGCAAGTACGTACCGCGCATACCTCCCACTGTGGAGAAGGGTGATGGTATTCTTCTCAGCCATCGCTTTTAGGAGGTGGTACGCTTGGGGAAGGCTCATACCGAGGTGCTCTGACACATCACCCCGGGTTACGTATCCCTGGCTCTTGATGAGGTCGACCACTAACTCCTGCTGCTTGGCTTTATTAGGTCGGACGTTGTATCTAACGCTCGCTTCTCGGACTCCGTCAGGGTACCTACCTGAAGATAATACGTAGGATTGATTTTTCCCTGAACCAACTCGGTGTATTAACCCCTTTTCTAATAATGAATCGAGAATTTGATGTACCTTTGTTTCACTAAAGCCTGAACAGTCCAACAAGTTGTTCAAAGTCGGGCGGTGAAGTCGCTTTATTAGATACAGCAGTAACAGAGTAGAAACAGAGAGTGATCGACCCCGTTCTTTTTGCTCATTGAACACCATCGTCATAAAGGCTTTGTCAGCAGGGGTGTTGGGAATGTATACGCGCACCAAATGGGCAGTGGATTCGCTGTAATCAGGGAGCATTCGCCCATAGATCAGAGAGCCCTCGTAAATCCGATCAATACCCCTTCCACTTCGCTCAGCAAGGCCAATACGCTTTAAGGCATCGGCAAGCGTTGGATTTCGACCATGTGGTTCAGCATCAAGAAGATTATGAAGAGTAATACCATCAGTAAAGCCTCCCGGGTTACTGATCGTTAATCCTTCATCATTGAGTTGGACACGCACCCGCCCCAGCATTGAGTAGTCGCGATGTGAGTAGGCGTTCACTAACGCTTCACGAAACGCCCGCTCATCGATAGTTGGGACATCAACTCGAAAAAGCCCCATCTCGAACTCTTCACTGCTGTTGTACGCCTTGATAGTGGCATTAATTTTTTCAACGGCAGCAAGCAAGGGAAGGGTGAACGATTCATTCACTGCAATAGTGGTTCCCTTAAGGATCTGGATTGAAGATTCGGCTGTAGGCATTAATGCTTTTAATCGTTCTGCTTTTCCAAGAATAAGAAGACCGGCGACCGTCGGAGTTCGAACACCTTGTACCAAGGTCGTTAGTTGTAACGCGCCATCGAGCTCTTCATCACTCAGTTCAAGGAGGTGGTGTTCGCCTCCGAATGTACGCAGGGCAGTTCTTAACCGTTCTCGTTCCAATGGACTGAAATCATCGACAGTAGCGCCAGGCAGAGGTTGAGCAGAGTAATCTAAGAGGCGTAGATCAGAAAGGTGTGAAATAATTTCATAAGGATACATCGGGATATTCTCTGGCCTCCCATCGCTCTTAATTCTTCTTTGTATAATTTTTCCAGTTGATGTTGCGACAATGCTCGGACGTGAAGGCACAGTAATCTTCAACACTGGAGGAGTCGTATCTATTAATTCACACCGTACTGGCACTGGTGGAATGGTTCGGTTCGCAATGAGGGCAGTTAATTGGGTAGGATTTTGATGGGCCACATGGAGTCCAGTAATTGTTCCATCATCCTCAACTCCAAGGTAAAGATCTCCGCCTTGGGTATTAGCAAATGCTACAACCGCTTCAATGATTTCTGAATCGGTGAGTCTTTTTTGGTCACTTTTAAATTCAATCGACAGTGATTCACTAAGTCCAATTACCTGCATAGTTTCCTTCCTTACACCGGATTGTAACACACATGTGTGTTATATTAAATATTTAAGTGTAAGAAGTGTGTTAAAAATCTACCGAACTGGAGATACAAAAAACCCACAGCCCTAACTACTGTGGGTTTTCCTTGTTGATGTAGGTAGTCGTTACGCGTCTTTGCCTTGTTCGAGGGCGAGGGTAACCGTTGTTCGATCTGCGACTTCACTTGGTCCGAAGTATTGAACAGCACCAGGGTAGGTGTACGCGGTTGCTCGGGCCCACTCGTCTCGCTTGGAGGCAAAGTAGGTAAAGGGAGCGCCATCGAGCTCAACAAGCGCCTTGCGGATAACGGGCTTGCTCTCTCCGTGGCGAACTTCCAAGTTCATCATCATCGTGATGGGAATTCCACCTGCTTGCCAGTGGCTGGCGTCCTCGGCGAGGTTCGTCACGCTGCTTAAATACCCAGTGAGGTTTTGAGCAACAAGGACGAAGGCGTTGTAGCCAAGGCTGTAGCAGTAATCAGCATCAAAGTTTGTCGGGAAGGCGCAGCGCCCTTCATAGCCAAAGAAGTGGTGCAGGGCAGCAAACTTTGAACTTTTTAGGCGTTCCTCAACCATTGAGGAGAGGAGCTTCTCTGTTTCAATCTTCGATACTTGAACGTTCCCGTGAGGGTCGCGGTCAGCAAGGAGCTGGAGCTTAAACGACTCAGGTAATGAGGTAAAGACTTCACCAGAGTGGGCCGAGAGAAGCTTTGTGACAAAGCTAATCTTCTCATGATCCTCACTGAGAGCACCAAAGGCTTTTTCTTCTTTCGCTAAAAGGTCGTTGATCTCTTGGATGAGAACTTTAATCTCTGGGATGAACTCAACAACCCCTTCAGGGATGAGACCAACACCGAAGTAGTTCCCATCGTTTGCTCGGTTAGTAATGATCTGGACGAGCTCATCAACGACTTCACCAAGGCTCTGTTGTTTTGCTTCAATCTCTTCACCGATGAGGCAAAAGTTTGGTTGCGTCTCTAAAGCGACTTCTAAAGCGATGTGGCTTGCCGATCGGCCCATGAGGCGGATGAAGTGCCAATACTTCTTCGCCGAGTTGGCGTCACGTTCAATGTTTCCAACTAACTCCGCGTACGTCTTCGTTGCTGTATCAAAGCCAAACGAAGTTTCGATCGATTCGTTCTTTAAATCGCCGTCGATCGTCTTCGGACAGCCAATAACTTGGATATTGTGGTTTTTCTTTAAAAAATACTCAGCAAGGACAGCGGCGTTGGTGTTTGAGTCATCACCACCAATGATAATTAAGGCGGAGATATCGTGCTGCTTACACACCTGGGCACACACTTCAAAGTCCTCTTCACTCTCGAGCTTTGTTCGGCCACTGCCGATGATGTCAAAGCCTCCAGTGTTGCGGTAGGCAGCGAGGTACTCTTTGTCAATAATCTTGTAATCATTATTAAGGATACCTGAAGGACCACCCTTAAAGCCGTAGAGGGTGTTTGCTGGATTAGATGCGTGCATCGCATCAAAGAGGCCACTGATAACGTTGTGTCCCCCGGGGGCTTGGCCACCGGAGAGGATGACGCCGACGTTTCGCTGTTTTTTTGCTTCGGGGTTTGACCCCTTGGTGTAGGTAACCGTCGGTGAGCCGTAGGTATTGGTGAAAAGCTCAGCAATGGAGGCTTGGTCAGCTACGCTGGTTGTTTTTTCCCCTAAGACGGGAAGGAGCTCACTTACTCCGCTTTTGAGAATTGTGGGTAACTTGGGCTCATACCCATACCGGGCCTTCTGCAGAACCGAAATGTTCATATTCAAAACTCCTATGTGTGATCAGATACATGCTTCACCTTAAAATAAAACACCGCTCTATTTCAAGAGCGGTGTGGAAATGCATAGGTCAGTGTTACCGATTCATCAAGTCCGTAGCCACGCCATCGGCGAGTTGAGCAGCAACGCTCAAAGACTCGTTGAGGGTGGGGTGGGGGTGTATCGAAAGACCGATATCAAGGGCAACAGCACCCATCTCTAAAGCAAGGACTGCTTCACCGATCAACTCACCAGCGTTCTTACCGGCGATTGCTGCTCCGAGGACTCGACCGCTTTCTTCATCAAAGAGGATCTTTGAGACCCCATCACTTGCCATCGCACTGAGGGCACGGCCACTAGCTTGCCACGGGAAGGCGCCTTTCTTATACGCGATGCCTTTCTCTTTCGCTTCATTCTCCGTTAAGCCAACCCACGCTAACTCGGGGGTGGTGTAGGCGACTGAAGGAATACCCATCGGTGTGAAGGCGCTCTTCTTTCCACTCGCCACTTCAGCAGCTACCTTCGCTTGGTAGCTCGCTCGGTGGGCGAGCATTGGATCGCCAGTAACGTCTCCAATGGCGTAGATGTGATCAACATTCGTCTTCATCGTCTCGTCGATCTCAATCCAACCGCGAGCATTCAAGGCAATTGAGGTCTTCTCAATTCCAATGCGGTCGCTATTGGCTTTCCGACCAACGGCAACAAGGACGGCGTCCGCTTCAAGGGTGGCGGTATCGCTCCCCTCTAAGAAAACGGTGAGATTTTTCTTATTCGCTTCGACTTTACTGACCTTCGTCTTGGTGTGGATATCGTACTTCTTCTTCACATTCTTTAGGAGAATCTGCTTCAGATCCCGATCAGCTGGGGGGATGATACTATCAGCCATCTCAACAATCGTAATCTTACTACCTAGGCCGTGGTAGATTTGCGCCATCTCCATACCGATGATTCCGCCGCCGATGATCACTAAGTGCTTCGGCACGGATTGAATTTCCAACGCCTTAGTCGAATCCCAGATCCGCTCATCCTCATAGGGAATACCAGGGATTTGAACTGGACGGGAGCCGACAGCGAGGATGAGGTCTCCGAAGGTGTACTCCACATCGCCATCGTTTGTTGAAACGATGAGGGTTTTCTCATCCTTAAACACCCCACTCCCTTCAACGCGGGTAATCTTCCGCGCCTTCGTGAGTTGGTCAAGGCCACCGACGAGGTTATTCACCGTTGTTTCTTTATGGGTTCGGATTTGATTAAGATCAATCGTTGGCTGAGCGAACGTAATACCAACATCTTTTAATGAGTTCGCTTCCTCAAGGACTTCAACGACGTGTAACAGCGTCTTTGAAGGAATACACCCGCGGTTCAGGCACACCCCACCGAGGACAGAATCTGCTTCAATAAGGGTTACCTCACGGCCTAAATCAGCGGCGCGGAAGGCGGCACTATAGCCGCCCGGTCCGCCACCGAGGACGATCAGGTCACTATGAATTGTTGCCATCTCATCCTCCTATAAGAACATCTTTCGCATATCCTCAAGTAAGGATACGAGATAGGTCGTAAAGCGAACTCCATCCGCTCCATCGATCACGCGGTGGTCGTAGGAGAGGGAGAGGGGTAGGACATCCCGGGGGTTGAATTGACTTCCATCCCAGAGGGGTTTCTTCGTCATCTTACTGATTCCGAGGATTGCCACCTCCGGCGGATTGATCAACGGAGTGAACGCCGTTCCTCCAATTCCTCCCAACGAGGAGATGGAGAAGGAGCCGCCAGTTAAATCGGTGCTCTTTAGCTTTCCATCGCGTGCTCGGGCAGAAATCTCGGCAAGTTCATTGGCGATTTCAATAACGCCTTTTGTATCGACGTCTTTAATCACCGGAACAACTAACCCGTTGGGCGTGTCGACTGCAACACCGATGTTGTAGTAGCGCTTGTAAATAACCTGTTGGTTCGCCGCATCGTAGGAGGCGTTTACCATCGGGAACTTCTTCAGCGCCGCAACCGTTGCCTTGATGATCAAGGGAAGGATTGAAAGGCGCACCCCTTCCTTCGCTAGTTGATCTTTTAAGCCTTTTCTAAACGCCTCAAGGCTGGTAACGTCCGCCTCGTCGTATTGAGTAACGAGTGGAATCGTCTGCCATCCCCTCTGGAGGTGTGGACCACTAATCTTCTGGATTCGACCGAGCTCAACGCGCTCGATCTCACCGTAGACTGAGAAGTCTTCCAACGGAGCGTCCTGGGCAAAGGAGCCAGGCCCTCCACCAGCGAGTGCTTTCTTCACCAGCGCTTGAATATCCTCACGAACAATTCGGCCATTAGGCCCTGTTGCATGAACAAGGGCTAAGTCAACCCCGAGTTCGCGGGCGTATTGGCGCAGCGACGGTGAGGCGTGGTAGACTCCACCACTTTGAGCGACTGGCGGAGGAGTCGGAGTCGAAGCAGGAGCTGGAGCCGCTTCGGCCTTGGGCGCTGCGGCTACTGGTGCTGGAGCTTCTTCAGCCTTCTTTGGCTCTTCGGCTTTCTTCGGCGCTTCCTCAGCGACTTCGATGTCCGCTAAGAGCGTTCCAGTGTTCGCAGTATCCCCCGCCTTGACGTGGACTTTGGTAATCGTCCCGCCAAACGGGCTGGGGATGTCTGTAACCGCTTTGGCGCTCTCCAAGGCGATGATGGGATCATCGACTTGGATTTCGTCGCCTTCTTTTACGTATACTTCAATAATTGCTACATCAGCAAAATCACCGATGTCAGGAACAAGTATTTGTTTCGTCGCCATAGCTGCCTCCTAGTGCAAAAGCGGGCTCGGAGCCGCTGGGTCGAGTTCAAATGCCTTGATCGCATTCGCAACAACCTTCTTATCGACGAGTCCACGCTTAGCCAGAGCACTGAGGGCACTCACAACAACGTGGTAGCGGTCGACTTCAAAGAAGGAGCGAAGCGCCTCGCGGGTGTCACTGCGTCCATATCCATCCGTTCCAAGAATCGTCACATCCGGGGTTGGGATTAAGCGGCGAATCTGCTCAGGGTAGGCGCGAACGTAGTCAGTGGAGATAACCACTGGCCCATCGTGGCCGCCCATGATCTCGGTGAGGTAGGGAACCTTTTGCTCAGCTTCGGGGTTGAGGGTATTAAAGCGTTCGGCTTCAACACCATCGCGGTGGAGTTGGTTGACTCCGGGAATTGACCAGATGTCACTTTCGACGTGGTACTCCTCCTTGAGGATCTTTGCTGCCTCAATGACTTCCCGTAAGATCGTTCCACTGCCCATTAACTGAACGACGGGGTTCTTATTCTTTTCTGCTGCCTGGAAGAGATACGCCCCCTTGCGGATTCCCTCTTCAACGCCCTTCGGCATCTCGGGGTGGGTGTAATTCTCATTCATCAGCGTAATGTAGTAGAAGATGTCTTCGTTATCCTGGTACATCCGCTTCATTCCATCTTGGACGATGACGGCGAGTTCGTAGCTGAACGTCGGGTCGTACGCCATAGCAGTGGGGTACGTAGAAGCGAGCATTAAACCGTGGCCGTCTTCGTGTTGAAGACCTTCACCGTTAAGGGTTGTTCGCCCAGCGGTTCCACCCATGAGGAAGCCCTTGGCGTGCATGTCCCCAGCTGCCCAGAGGAAGTCTCCAATGCGCTGGAAGCCGAAGATTGAGTAGAAGGTGTAGAAGGGAATCATGTACACATCGTTGTTTGCGTAGCTCGTCGCTGCGGCGATCCAGGAGCTGACCGCGCCCGCTTCGGTGATTCCTTCTTCAAGGATCTGCCCATCCTTCTCTTCGTGGTACCACATCAATGACTCAGAGTCCTGTGGTTCGTAGAGCTGACCGGCGGGGGAGTAAATCCCTAACTGTCTAAAGAGTCCTTCCATTCCAAAGGTACGCGCCTCATCGGGAACGATGGGAACGATGTGCTTACCGATGTTCTTATCCTTCACCAACTTGGTGAGCATGCGAACGTACGCCATCGTTGTTGAAATTTCCCGCGTTCCACTGGAGACGAGGAGGTCACTGAACTCCTCAAGTGGAGGGATCACAAGATCGGGGGCTTTAGGGTTGCGGTATGGAACCGGCCCACCCATGATCTCTCGGCGGCGCTTTAAGAACTCCGCTTCAGGGCTCTTAGGATCGGGCTTAATAAAGGGAAGGTCAGCAAGCTGATCATCTGCCAATGGAACGTGGAAGCGCTCCTTAAAGGCGAGTAGGCTATCCTTATCCATCTCCTTTACGTTGTGGGCGCCCATTGAGGCTTCGCCACTACCCATTCCATACCCCTTAACGGTCTTAAAGATGATGACCGTCGGCTCACCTTTGTGGTGAGTTGCAGAGTGGAATGCTTTGTAGATCTTTCTTGGGTCGTGCCCACCACGGGTAAGCTGCCACAGCTCTTGGTCGCTCTTATCAGCGATTAAGCTCTTTAGGTAATCGTCATCAAAGATTTTCTCTCTGAGATAGGCGGCACCGCGGGATTGAATCGTCTGGAATTCACCATCGACCATCGCCCCAAGCTTGCGCAGCAGCACTCCCTTGGTGTCGCGTTCGAGGATGGAGTCCCACTCCGTTCCCCAGATCATCTTAATAACGTTCCACCCAGCACCACGGAACCGACCTTCCAACTCTTGGATGATCTTTCCATTGCCCCGAACAGGGCCATCGAGGCGCTGAAGGTTTGCGTTGACGACGATAATAAGGTTATCGAGGTTTTCTCGAGCGGCGAGGGCGAGTGCTCCGAGGGACTCAGGCTCATCGCTTTCACCATCACCCATGAACACCCACACCTTGCGGTCGCCGACTTCCTTAAAGCCACGCGCTTCAAGGTACTTCATAAACCGAGCTTGGTAGATTCCCATCATCGGGCCTAAGCCCATGCTGACAGTGGGAAATTGCCAGAAGTCCGGCATGAGGTACGGGTGGGGGTAGGAGGGTATGCCTTTGCCACCAACTTCTCGGCGGAAGTGGTTGAGTTGATCTTCCGTTAAGCGACCTTCAACAAACGCCCTAGCGTACATTCCCGGCGCACTGTGGCCTTGGAAGAAGACCAAGTCGCCGCCATATTTCGAATTTGGTCCTTTAAAGAACCAGTTAAAGCCAGTTTCGTAAATTGCCGAGTAGGAAACAAACGAAGCGATGTGTCCTCCGATGCCGTGGAAGTCACGGTTTGCCTTCGCCACCATCGCCATCGCGTTCCAACGAACGTATGAACTGACGTTACGGGCTAAGACTGAGTCATCTTTGGGGATGATTGCTTCTTCTTCGTTGATCACCGTATTGACGTAGGGGCTAATAACCCCAGGGCTTGTTCGCACGCCTTGGTTACGCGCCGATGCCGTCAGTTCGATGAGCAAGTGGTTTGCTTTCTGCGGGCCTTCATACTTGATTACCCCGTCCAATGAATCTAGCCAATCTTGGGTTTCTTGGGGATCGGGGTCGTGATAAAACTTGTTTTTACCCATCTATCTCCTCCTGGGGCGGAGTAGTGGTAATATAATACTCCGCAGCGGATACATATCGCATTGAGCAGCGCTCAATATCAATGGAATATCTGACACCTTTAAAGTGATGCTAAAAGCACCAATCGTCAAGAGTTTCTCTAACGGAGATGTCAATTCATAGTAGAATACTAAGATATTAGCGTCAATCCCTCTAAATGACGATAGAATACCGTTAAATACAGTATAGTATGCAAGAAATGAATACCATAAAATTACTAAGGATTATCCTTTTGCACGGAAACTCAATCCCGTTAAGGAGGTTCTCAAGGAGGCGATAGTACGCTATTGTTCTTATATGCTTACTCTCTACGTCGACGCCGACTCGTGCCCCAAGCCCCTGAGGGCGATCATTCTCAAAGCGGTGATGAAGCGGAGCCTTCGGGCGTATTTTGTCGCCGACCGACCATTAAAAGACGTTCAGCTTAGCTATGAAGAACACACCGCTGAACTACGAGAAGGCAGCAAGAAAGAAGAGCGCCTTCAGATAAAAAGCCCGATTACGATGGTCGTGGTAGAACCCGGGAGTGACAGCGCTGATCAGTGGATCGTTGATCACAGCAGCGAAGGAGCGCTTGCGATCACCCGCGACATCATCCTCGCCGACCGCCTCGTTTCCAATGGCTTGACAGTCCTTGATGATCGCGGTGGGGTCTTCACAAAAGAGAACATCGCCGAGCGACTATCAATTCGGAATATGATGACGTCATTACGGGAAGCAGGGGTGTTTGCTGAAAAGCATAAACCAATGTCAGCAAAGGAAATTCGGGAGTTCTCATCGGCGTTTGACCGGGAAATCACAAAGGCGTTGAAGCAAAACGACTAACTATTGCCCATAAGGGGTAATGAGACACCAACTTACCTTACTCTATCATAATACCTTTGAACGGGAGTTCCTCATCAGTCGAATCACCAAGTGTAGGGGCGTTGACTACACCCTTGCTCCAGTAATCGACAATCGCTTTGAGTGTGATGGGGACGTACTCGTTGGGGTGTGCCGTGATCTGCCTTCCGCCCTGATAATGAGAAACCGCGCTAGTGGAATCCCGCTCTTAATCTTCGCCCCACCAAATCTTGCTCCGGTCTTTACCTATCTCAACGACTGGCGCTGTTACACCCTGGCTGTGAATAGTCCTACTGCCCGTATTGACGAGGTGATTCATCACCTCCTTCAGCCGAGTGATGGCATTATTGAGGTATCGGAGCCGATTCACTTAACGAAGCGCGAGAGCCAAGTCCTTTCCCTTGTATTAAGTGGCCAAGGAACAGCCCAGATCGCCCAAAGCCTTGGAATCGCCAACGCTACGGTGACGACGTATAAAAAGAGCCTCTATCAAAAAAGCGGTACCCGCTCTTTGAGTCAGCTCTTATTATGGGCGATGGTTCGTCAGCTGTAGCTTAGAAATCAGCGGACTTTGGGGCTCGGGGGTAGGGGATGACGTCGCGGATGTTTCCCATCCCGGTGACGTACTGAACTGCCCGCTCAAAGCCAAGGCCAAAGCCGGCGTGGGGCACCGAACCGTAGCGGCGCAGATCGAGGTACCACCAGTAATCATCAGGATTGAGCTTCATCGCTTTCATCCGATCCTCTAAGACCGTTAAGTTTGCTTCACGCTCGCTGCCGCCGATGATCTCCCCTAAGCGAGGAACAAGAACGTCCATCCCGCGGACCGTCTTCTCATCATCATTTAATTTCATGTAGAACGCTTTGATATCCTTCGGGTAATCGGTGACGATTACCGGGGATTTAAAGACCACTTCGGTGAGGAACTTTTCGTGTTCACTTTGGAGGTCCGCTCCCCAAGAGACGGGGAACTCAAAGTTTGCGTTGTGCTTTTCAAGCTCTTTTACTGCATCGGTGTAGGTGAGGCGAATAAACGGTGTTTCAATGATTTTTTGGAGGGTCGAGCCCATCTCCGCTTCATAGTGCTGGCTGAAGAACGCCATATCCTCTTCGTTGCGTTCTAAGACTGCACGAAAGAGGTACTTCACATACTCCTCGGCGAGGGCCATGTTTCCGTGGATATCACAGAACGCCATCTCAGGCTCGATCATCCAGAACTCCGAGAGGTGGCGCTTCGTGTTGGAGTTTTCTGCGCGGAACGTCGGGCCAAAGGTGTAGATGTTCTTTAACGCTAAGGCGTACGTCTCCCCTTCAAGTTGGCCACTGACGGTGAGAAATGATTGCTTGCCGAAGAAGTCTTTGGAGTAGTCAACCGCCCCATCATCGGTGAGGGGAACGTTCTTTAAATCAAGGGTCGTCACGTGGAACATCTCGCCTGCGCCTTCGGCATCACTGGAGGAGATGATCGGGGTGTGGACGTAAAGGAAGTTTCGCTCTTGGAAGAATTGGTGGGTTGCCCAGGCGAGGGTGTTCCGTACCCGAGCGACTGCCCCAAAGGTATTGGTTCGCGCCCGAAGGTGGGCGATCTCGCGAAGGTACTCAAGAGTGTGGCGCTTCTTCTGAAGGGGGTAGGTGTCAACGGGACATTCTCCCACTACGGTAAGGCCACTCGCTGCAAGTTCAACTGTTTGGCTTGAACCGCCACTTTCAACGAGGGCCCCTTCACAGATAACAGCGCTGCCGGTTGTAACCATATTAAGACTTGAAAGATTCGTGAAGGTATTCTTGTCAAAGACGATCTGCAGGCCCTTTAAGGAAGAGCCATCATTTACCTCCAAAAAACAGACGTTTTTGGAGTCGCGCTTCGTCCGGACCCACCCTTCGACGGTGATTACTTCATCAGAGGGGGTTCGTTTCAATAGATCAACAATACGTTCTTTCATTTCCTTACCTCGCAACTTTGCGCCATTATGAAGCGTTTGGCGGGAGTGAGTCAATGAGAAAGAGGTGTTTACAGATTGACAGATAATGTAAATATGTATTTAATAGAATGCATAATACACCCTTGGAGGGTCATATGTATCAGACTATCCCCCAATTATTTGAAACTGTAGTAAACAATCATCCTTCGATCGTCGTCCAACTCAGTAAAGACGAAAAAGGATTATTTCAACCAATCACCTACCAAGAGCTTCATCGTGAAGTATACGCCCTCAGTGCTGCATTAAAAAACCGCGGCGTTGGACGCGGCGACCGGATTGGATTAATCAGCGATAACCGCAAAGAGTGGCTCGCCAGTGACTTGGCGATTCTTTCCCTTGGAGCCGCAGATGTTCCCCGAGGCCAAGATGCGATGAGTCATGAAGTCGCCTTCATCCTTGGCATCACTGAAGCCCGCTTCTGCTTCGTTGAGAACATCGCCCAATTAAAAAAAGTTGGAGCACTCCTTGATCAACTTCCCGAGCTTACGACCTTAGCGGTCTTAGACCAAAAGGCGAGTGTCGAGCAAATTAGTGAAGTAGCAATAAAAGAAGGTGTTGAAGTGCTGCGCTACAGCGACTTAATCGCTGAAGGGCAAACCTTGTTACGCGAAAGTGCAGCGCGTGAAGCGATTAAAACCACAATCGCTGAAGGCGACGCGGAAGAGACCGCAACGATCATTTTTACCAGTGGAACAACGGGTGAGCCAAAAGGCGTTGTGCTCAGTCACCGAAACTTCGCCTATCAACTCGACGCAGTACCAAAGATGATTAAGGGCCTAGCCCCTGGACAAAGGTGGCTCAGCGTTCTTCCTGTGTGGCACTCTTTTGAGCGAATCCTTCAATACGTCATCATCTCCCAAGCTTCAACGATTGCGTACTCCAAGCCATTAGGATCAATCCTCTTAAATGACTTGGGTGTTGTGAATCCCCATTGGATGGGATCTGTTCCCCGAATTTGGGAGGCGGTCCGAGCGGGAGTCTTTGGCTCCATGAAGAAGACTGGGGGAGTCAAAGCTGCGCTCTTCTTCTTCTTTACCAAGGTTGCTTCAAGCTATGCGAAGAACCGCGACCTCCTCTTTGGCAAAGTCGCTACCTTTAACAAGCGTAACCGCCTCGCTGATATCCTCCGCTCCTTCATCCCTGCAGCGCTGCTCTACCCGCTGTATCGCCTCGGGGATGTTCTCGTCTTCTCCAAGGTTCGCGAGAAGCTTGGAACGAACTTCATCGCCGGTGTCAGTGGTGGTGGTTCATTAAGCGAAGGCGTCGATCTCTTCTTCGATTCAATCGGTATTAAGCTCCTCGACGGCTACGGCCTCACTGAAAGCGCCCCAGTTATTTCGATTCGCCCCCTTCAAGGTGGAATTAAGCGAACGATGACAAACTTAGAGGGAACTGAGATTCGAATCTTAGATGAAGAGGGACGCGGTGTCGGACCTGGTGAAAAAGGTGTTCTCTTTGTTCGCGGCCCGCAGGTGATGAGTGGGTACTACAAGCGTCCTGAGCTCACCAAGAGCGTTCTCTCCGAGGATGGATGGCTCAACACCGGTGATTTGGCGATGTCAACGCACCGCGGTGAAATCGCCATCGTTGGCCGAGCAAAAGACACGATCGTCCTCTCCGGTGGAGAAAACCTCGAACCCGTTCCCATTGAAGCGAAGCTTGCTGAAAGTGAGTTCATCGAACAAGCGGTTGTTCTTGGCCAAGACCGCAAGTACCTCGGGGCCCTCATTGTCTTAAACAAGAGTCGGGTTGCTGAGTATCTGAAAGAGAAGAACATTCCGTACTTAGAAGAGACGATGGCGCATGTAAGCGAAGTCAAAGAGTTGATTCACAAAGCAATTAGTGAAATCATCTCGGCAAAGAGTGGCTTTAAGCCCTTTGAACACATCGTTCGCTTCAAAGTCCTTTCAAAGAGCTTCGAAGTTGGAAAGGAACTGTCGGCGAAGCAAGAGCTTAAGCGCTTTGAGATCGATAAAATGTACGAAGAGGAGATCGCTGAACTCTTTGTGGGTTAAGTGGAGATTCCCCGCTGTCTTGTTCATTGAATTGCAATTAAATCCTGCCTCCGATACACTCACATCGAGGCAGGATTTTCTATGATCCAAATTATTGGAACAAAGCAGTGTAATGAAACAAAGAAAGCGATTCGCTTTTGTAAAGAAGCGCGAATCGCCCACCACGTTGTCGACTTGAATGAACGTCAATTATCGCCTGGCGAGTTTGCTTCGCTCTTTCAACACTACCGTGCTGAGCAGTTGATCGATTCAGCCTCAAAACTCTATATAAAAGAAGGGTACGCCTGGCGCGTGTATGATGCAGTTGAAGAGTTGAAGGAAAAACCGTTGCTCTTAAAAACTCCAATTATTCGTTCTCATGGCAACGTCCATCTGGGCTTTGATCCGGCGATTTTGCGCGCCTGGGGAGGATCTGATGATTGAGTGGGCGGTCCTTGGCAGTGGCTCAAGTGGAAACGCCTATTACATCAGTGATGGCGAACATTCAATCCTCATCGACCAAGGGTACTCAGTCGTTGAACTGAATCGGCGCCTTGGTCGGGTTAACCGCAGTGTTGATCACATCGACGCCCTTTTTGTAACTCACTTCCACCCCGATCATACTCGGGGAGTTGGAGTGTTTAGTCGAAGGCGTGCTGTTCCGATTCACCTTTCTGCCCACGCACTCGCTCAAAATAAACGAGCAGTTCATTCATTGGGAATTCCCACTGATCAAATTACCCCGATCGACCACGGTGAGGTTATTCAAGTCGGAGAGATGAGCATCTTCTGTTTTGCCACAAGCCACGATAGCCCGGGCTCAGTAGGGTACTTTATCGACCATCCAAGTGAGCGCCTTTTGTTGATGACCGACCTCGGTCAAACGACCGCCGAGCAAGCATCTCTTGCTAAGGACGCGAGTGTCTTATTTTTAGAAGCAAATTATGATGACCACCTCTTAGAGGTTGGTCCCTATCCGTATCCGTTAAAAGAGCGAATTCGATCACGTGAGGGGCATCTGTCTAATGACCAAGCCCTTGAGTTCCTCTCCCATAGCGGTTTTGACGGGAAAGAAGTATATTTTGTACACATATCCGATACAAACAACGATTACGAGCTCTTGGAGAACCAGGCGCGCGAAATCGTATCAGCACCCTTTGTTGTGTGTGAGAAAAACTGCTGGTACGGAATGATTGGAGCAACGCTGTGAAGAAGAAAAAAGAAGCAGTCCTCAATAAACGAGCTATTAAGCGCATCAAGCGCAGTGATGGTTTGAAGATGAAACTCGTCGATCGCTACACGATGGACCGAGTTGTTGCCTGTAATGCTAGTCGCTACACCAAGCGAATCGCCATGCGCACCTACGCCGAAGAGGGGAGTGAGCTCACCTACACTGACCTCCAACGGAAAAGCGATGCGATCAGCCTCTTCTTCCTCGACCAAGGCTTTGAGAAAGGCGATCGAATTGCCCTTATCGGCGAATCATCCCCCCATTGGATGTTAGCGTATTTTGGTCTTACGAGTGTTGGCCTGACTGCCGTTCCCGTTCTTTCCGAGTTCTCGGCAAAAGAGATTTTACAAATCTTAGCTGATGGGGCGGTAAAAGCGGTCATCGTGAACGCCAAGCACATCGAAAAAATTCTCCCTTTCATTCAAGAGAAGCCCGCGTTCCTCATTCGCTTAGAGGATCTATTCCACATCCCGATGCCGATCAGCAGTGAATTGACCACAAAGGATCAATTCATAAGCGCCCCGGGGCGGGATATCACCCGGCGCAAGATTGATGCGAAAGCGAAGAAAGCGCTAGCAAGCAACCGTCCAGAAGAGGATGACTTAGCGTCGCTGATTTACACAAGTGGAACAACGGGGATGAGTAAAGCGGTGATGCTCACCCATAAAAACTTAGTGTGGAACGCTGATATCTCAACTGACGTGTACATCAAGCTCAAGCCAGGGAATAAGACCCTTTCAATTCTCCCAGTCAGTCACGTCTACGAGTTTACCACCGGTCAAATCTTAGAGCTTTTGTGTGGGTGTGAGATCGTCTACCTCGGCCGACCCCCAGCCCCCTCGAGCTTACTGCCCGCCTTAAAAGAGGTGCGCCCCCACATCATCATGACCGTCCCTCTCTTAATTGAGAAGATTTACCGCTCAAGTGTGCTGCCAACGTTAAAGGAATCAACGAAGCTTCACCGATATCTACGCTTTGGCTTAACGCGCCGGTTCATCTACCGAATCATTGGCCGCAAGCTCAAAGTAACGATGGGCGGACGGCTGCGTTTCTTTGGTATCGGCGGAGCGCCTCTTGACCGAGAAGTTGAGACGTTCCTCGCTGAAGCGAACTTTCCCTACGCCATTGGCTACGGCTTAACCGAGACCTCCCCACTGATCGCTGGCGGAACACCAAAGAATCATAAAGTGGGAACGATTGGAAAGATTGTTAAGCACCTAGAGGTTCGCCTTGAAGAGAAAGACCCCAACACTGGCGTCGGTGAAATTGCTGTTTCAGGTCCATCGGTGATGCAGGGGTATTGGAATAACCCCGCCTTAAACGAAGAGAGCTTCACCAGTGACGGCTTCTTTAAGACTGGCGATTTAGGGCACATCGACAAAAAAGGCCGCCTTTCGATCATGGGTCGAACAAAGACGATGATTCTTGGCAGTGGTGGGGAGAATATCTACCCCGAGCTCATTGAAGCGGTGATCAATAACCACGATTTTGTTACTGAATCGCTCGTTATCCCCGAAGGGGGGGCGTTAGTGGCGTTGATCAAGCTCGATATCGAAGCGTACGCTGAGAAGATGGCCCTTAGTGTCAATGAAGCGAAGAATGAAGCGACGCGCTACATCAATAAGCTCCGCGAAGAGGTAAACAAAGAACTAAGCGTCTTCAGTCGCCTCAGTGGAGCACACCTTCAAGAGGATGCCTTTGAGCGCACACCCACCCAAAAAATCAAGCGATTTTTATACCACCGGAAAAAGGATAAGAGTGAGGATGCTTGAGAAAAGCACACCGAATGTGCTATACCAAGTGTATGGGTAACGTAGATCTACGAATTCAACAGATTGAGGCGATGGTGAGCCCCAATGAGGTGATCGCCCGTCTTCCTCTCGATGAAGAAAGCACCCAGCGCATCGCCTCATTCCGCACCACGATTGGTAAGATTATCACCGGCGAAGATCCCCGTCTTTTGGCGATTGTTGGCCCGTGTTCCATCCATGACCCAAAAGCGGCCATTGAGTACGCTCAAAAGCTCGCTGAGTTTGCCCACGAAGTGGAGGATTACCTCTTCATCGTGATGCGGACGTACTTTGAAAAACCCCGGACTGTCGGGGGATGGAAGGGGTTGATCCTCGATCCTGCGATGGATGGTTCGTACGATATCGCCGGAGGAATTACTCTAGCTCGCTCCCTCCTAGTTGATATTACCAACCTCGGCTTGCCCGTTGGGTGTGAAGTCCTCGACCCAATTACCGTGCAATACATCGATGATTTAATCAGCTGGTCCTCCATTGGCGCGCGAACGACGGAAAGCCAAGTGCACCGCAACCTCGCCAGTGGCTTAAGTGTTCCTGTTGGCTTTAAGAACTCCACCAGTGGTGAGCTCATCAATGCGGTCAATGCAGTAAAAAGCGCCCGGGGAAACGCCTCCTTTATCGGAATGGATAAGGATGGGGCGTCAAAGATCTTCCGTACTACCGGCAATGATCTCGGTCACCTCATCCTTCGAGGTGGTGATGGCGGGCCGAATTACTACGAGGATGATGTGGAGCACGCCCGCGATTTGATGATTAAAGAGGGATTAAACCCCTCAATCGTCGTCGACTGCTCCCACGCTAACAGTGGCAAAGACCACAACCGACAAAAGCGAGTCTTACGTTCGATCGTCGACCAAGTGCGGTGGGGGGAAGAGTCAATCCGCGGTTTCATGCTGGAGTCCAACCTCTTTGAAGGGCGACAAACCATCACCGATAATCTTTCTGATCTTGCATATGGTGTTTCCGTTACTGACCCGTGCATCGGGTGGGAGGAAACTGTGCGCATCTTACGCCGAGCAAAGGAGATTTTAGCCGACCGCTCAGCAGTTCTGTAGGAGGACGCGATGAAGACAGTATTAGTACTTTTAGCCCAAGGCTTTGAAGAGATTGAGGCGATTACCCCAATTGATTTGCTTCGAAGAGCTGGAGCCGAGGTTACCGTAGCAACGTTGAAAGAAGCGACAGTAACAGGAGCTCATGGCATTACCGTTAAGGGTGACACAACGTTAGAACACCTCGGTGAAAAACTCTTTGATTGTGTCGTTCTTCCCGGTGGAGGCGAGGGGGCCGAAAATCTCGCTGCCTCCAGTGCAACCCTTCGTACGGTTGTTTCCATCGCCCAAGAGGGCGTCGTTGCTGCGATTTGTGCAGCCCCGGCAGTTGTCCTTGGAAAAACGGGCTTGTTGGATGGTAAGAGGGTTACCGGCTATCCCACAACGGAGAAACTCGTTGAAGGCTTAGTCTTTGAAGAAGAAGGGGTCGTTGTTGATGGGAATCTCATTACCGCCCAGGGACCGGCGTTTGCAACAGACTTCAGTTTGGCAATCATCAACAAGCTCTTTGGCAGTGTGAAAGAACTTGAAATTAAACACGATATTCTGAGGTAAG
>Ga0265293_10003111_pt1 | contig 31516 bp, 29 predicted proteins | sample Munlanlewell138R_FD_192505 | JGI IMG/M metagenome (GOLD analysis project Ga0265293, IMG submission 192505) | Leachate microbial communities from a municipal landfill in Southern Ontario, Canada - Leachate well 138R | ecosystem: Engineered > Solid waste > Landfill > Unclassified | place: Canada... | reverse complement strand
ACCCGATCGACTGTTTCGACCAATCTTTGGCTTTGAATAAGACGCATTTGCTCTCTATTCATTGTTTCATAGTATTCATTCCAAATCATTTTTATTAAATCCTTTCTATTCAAAAATTTATATCACATATATGGACTCTCATTCATACCATAGAAGTATGAAACATATAATAATAAGTTTACAAGGAGGGTATGTAAATGGCTAATTGTTTTGATGGTGGTGTCGGTGGAATAGATGACAGCTTACTATTTTTCTTTTTGTTACTTGTAGTGTTATTCTGTAATTGTTCATTTGGCCGTGGTGGCTGTTGCTAATATAGAATACCTAATACGGAATAAACAATAAGGGATACGTATGTATCCTTTATTTATTTTTTTAATTACTATTAATGATACTAAAATATTGAGCGGATGTCTAATCATTTTCATAACATAAAAGGTATGTTATAATAAACGCATTAGGAAAGGTGGGGAAAGAATGAAAATCAGATTTTTAGGTGGGACAGAAACCATAACAGGTTCTTGTCATTTAATAGAAACAGATGAGTTTAAGATTTTACTTGATTGTGGACAATTTCAGGGGAATCGGGTCATAGAGGACTTGAATTATATGGATTTTGATTTTAATCCGAGAGAGATTGATTTTTTACTTTTGAGCCATGCCCATATTGATCATAGTGGCAGAATCCCACTTTTGGTTAAACAGGGTTTTTGCGGAGATATTATTAGTACTAAAGCAACCTACGATTTAGCAGAGATTATGTTAAGGGATAGTGGGCATATTCATGAAAAGGAAGCGGAATGGAAGAATAGGAAAAGAATGCGTGCAGGCAAGAAACCCATTGATCCACTTTATACGGAGAGGGATGGAGGCTATGCCATGCGCTATTTTAAACCCATTTTATACGATCAGATTATACAACTATCGGACAATCTCAAGGTAAGGTTTAATGATGCAGGGCATATATTGGGATCAGCTATTATTGAGATTTGGATAACGGAGAATAAGGAAACAATTAAAGTCGTTTTTTCCGGCGATTTAGGTATGAATAATAAGCCTATCTTAAGAGACCCTGCCCGGATCAAAGAGGCTGATTATGTCATTATGGAGACTACTTATGGAGATCGGCTTCACAAAGAAACAGAAGAAAGAATCGATTTATTGATGAATATCATATTAGAGACAACGCGAAGAGGTGGAAGGGTAATCATTCCTTCTTTTGCTGTAGGAAGAACGCAAGAGATACTTTATGAGCTGAATCATTACTATGAGTACCATAAGGAATTGGAGGAAGAATTGAATAGAATCAAAGTATATGTGGATAGTCCTATGGCAACCACAGCTACTGAAATTTTTGAACTCAACCCTGATGTTTTTGATAAAGAAACAAGGAAATTAATTCTGAGTGGAGACAACCCTTTCGATTTTAAGAACCTTTATTTTACGAGAACTACCGATGAATCCATTGAATTAACAAAGGATAAAACACCTAAAATTATTATTTCTGCTAGCGGTATGTGTGATGCAGGGAGAATTAAACACCATTTAAAGCATAATCTTTGGGATGAAAAGAACAGTGTTGTCTTCGTTGGCTATCAAGCCGAAGGAACGCTGGGCAGAAGAATAAGGGACGGTCAAGAAGTTGTCAAAATTTTTGGAGAAGAAATCGAAGTCAAAGCTGAAATTCATGAAATTGAAGGATTTTCAGGTCATGCAGATCAGCGTGAGCTTATTGAATGGTTAAGAAGCTTCCAACATCCCCCAAGAGAAATCTTCTTAGTGCATGGTGAGGGTGATTCTAAGGAAGTGTTTGCCCAAAGAGTTAAAGAAGAATTGAATTATAATTGTGTGATAGCGGATAAAAATACAGAATATGAAATACATAAAAACTATGAAAAAGAGATTTACAAGGAACCTCAATTGCATATCAGCATGGAAGAACTCATTGATTTAAGTGATAGGCTCTATAGGCTTCGGAACGAAGGTGAAAGAGTCTTATGTTTAACAAGACTTGCGGTGGGGAATTATCTTAGTGATGAAGAGCATCGGGAAATCAATAACAAATTGGTTGATTTAGAGAAGAATATTATGGGTTTAAGTATGATTATAGCCGACAAGGAAATACCTGAAAGATAATTATTGACATCGATTACTCCATATGTTAATTTATTTCTAGGAACTTTTAATTCGGTACAGAGATACTGGAAAGGTGAAATAAAACGATATAAAAATAATGAGCTTAATTGGTGTAGCAATGTATTTTATATTTATACCGTCTTCGATGCTAAAAAGTATTCGGTATTAGCCTTCCATCTTTGGAAGGCTTTTTTGATTGTTCCTAGTTCAAAAGAGAAAGAGAGGCGGGTTTATGCAATTAAAAGGGAGGCATTTGTTAAATTCAACAGATTTTTCTGTGGAGGAACTCTATTCAATTATTGAATTAGCACAAAAGATAGCAAAAAAACCGGAGGATTATTCAGAGAAATGTAAAGGAAGGATAATGGCAGCCTTGTTCTATGAACCTTCTACCCGAACCAGACTCAGCTTTGAAGCTGCTATGAAAAGACTTGGAGGAGATGTGATTGGTTTTCCGGAGATGAGCACATCTTCTGAATCAAAAGGCGAAAGTATTGCAGATACTGTTAGAATAGTAGCATGCTATTCAGACATTATCGTCATGAGACATCATGTGCCTTTCGTTCCTCATAAGATAAGTGAGCATATAAGAGTGCCTTTTATTAATGCAGGGGATGGTTCAAACCAGCATCCTACACAAACATTAGCAGATATATTTACCATATATAAATACAAGAAAAAGCTATCCAATCTTAAGATAGGCTTTTGCGGTGATTTGAAATATGGACGTACTGTACACTCTTTAATCAAGACCATGGATAGATATGAAAACAATATATTTGAATGCATATCACCGGACTGTTTAAAAATACCCGATGATTTACGCAGGGAAATAAAATCTCCATTAAGGGAGAGGGAATGCTTGGAAGATGTTTTGGGAGAGTTGGACATTTTATATATGACACGCATACAAAAGGAAAGATTTGAAGACTTAGATGAATATGAGCGCATAAAAGGTTATTACATTTTAACAAAAGAAAAGATGGAAAATGCTAAAGAAGATGCCATGATATTGCATCCTTTGCCAAGGGTTGATGAAATACATGAAAGTGTAGATGATGATCCGAGAGCTTATTATTTTAAACAGGCAAGAGCAGGCATGTATATGAGAATGTCCCTCATACTTCATCTTTTGGGACTCAATTAAATAAAAGTTTTAAAATCGATAAGAATAAAGAATAATTTAGATAGGCGGGTAAAATAAAATGATGATTATAGATAAACTTTATGAACGAGTATTAAAAAATGGGCCTGTATGCATAGGGCTGGATCCTCGGGAAGAACTTTTGCCGGAATATCTCATGAAGAAAGATTGGAGTATGGGAGAAAAAATATTCGAGTTCAATAAAATGATTATCGACGCAACGCTGGATGAGTGTGCATGCTTTAAACCTCAAATAGCATGTTATGAGGCCTTTGGACTTGACGGTATGTTAGCCTATTCCAAAACGGTTCAATATATAAAAAGTAAAAATGGAATCTCTATAGGGGATGTTAAAAGAGGGGATATCTCATCCACAGCTGAAATGTACGGCAAAGGACATTTTGAAGGCGACTTTGAAGCGGATTTTATTACATTAAATCCCTACATGGGATGCGATTCTATCAGTCCTTACAATAAGTATTTTGAATCCGGTCAAAAAGGTGCTTTTGTACTTATCAAAACATCGAATATTGGATCTGAAGATTTTCAAGAAAGCATGGTGGATGGAAAAGAGCTCTACTTAAAGGTAGGGAGTAAAATAAAAACCTGGGGAGAAAGCTTTGTAGGCAGAAGCGGATTCTCCGCATTAGGTGGTGTCGTTGGACTTACCTATCCTGAAGAATTTAAGAAGATTAAAGATGAATGCAAGGGGTTATTTTATCTGATACCTGGTTATGGAGCTCAAGGGGGTAATGGTAAAGATGCCGCAGACATGATAGGTGAGGAGATGTGTGGTATCGTCAGCTCTTCCAGAGGTGTCATAGGGGCCCATAAAGGCATCAATGAAGGAGAAAGCTTTGCAGAATGCGCAAGACAAGCTGTTTTAGATATGAAAGGAGATATATTAAAATGGCTTTAATTTTAAAAAATGAAAAAATAGGACAACATATCTATTGGATTGAGATAGAGGGAAAATTCGAAGGAAACCCCGGTCAGTTTTATATGATTAAAGCCGGAGAATATCCGCTTCTCCGAAGACCGATTAGCATATTTTCTATTGATGAAAATTCTATTTCTTTTATCTATCAGGTAGTGGGAGAGGGTACTGAATTAATCTCAAAGATGATTCCCGGACAGACCTTAGATATAAAAGGACCCTATGGTAATGGCTTCCCGGAGGTTACAGGAAAAATAGCCTTAGTTGGTGGCGGTGTAGGAATACCACCTTTATATGAGACAAGTAAAAAGCTTAGAGAAAAAGAAGAAGTGAGCCTTGTAGATATGTACTTGGGTTTTTCAGGTGATATGTTTTTAAAAGAACTTTGGGAAAAAAGCTGCGATAACTTTATCTATAATATAGGGGGTTTCATAACCGATTATATCGATGTTGGGAAGTATGATGTGATATTAACATGTGGACCTGATATCATGATGGAAAAGTTAACAAAGGCATGCATAGATAAGGGTATTAAGATCTATGTATCCAAGGAAAGCAGAATGGGCTGCGGTATAGGGGCTTGCTTAGCATGTACATGTAAAACAAAGGCCGGTAATAAAAAAGTATGTCATGATGGTCCGGTTTTCTCAGGAGAGGAGGTTTACTATGGTGAATACAAGTGTTAAATTTTGTGGTATCAACTTTAAAAATCCCATTGTAGCAGCCTCAGGAACCTTTGGATTTGGAAGGGAATATTCAAAGATATATGATCTGGGAATACTTGGCGGGATAGCAAGCAAAGGCCTTACTCTCCATAAAAAAGAAGGCAATGAAGGCATAAGAATTTGGGAAACTCCTATGGGCATCATGAATAGCATAGGACTTGAGAACCCGGGGGTAAGGAGTTTTATAGAGGATGAACTAGACTTTATGAAATCATTAAACACCAATATTATTATCAATATAGGTGGGTCTACGGAAGAAGAATACCTGGAGGCAGTAGAGTATTTTAATGAACTAGAAATAGATATGATTGAATTGAATATTTCCTGTCCCAATGTAAAAGAAGGATGCATGGCCTTTGGGTTAACCGATAGTGGAGCCGGAGATATCGTTTCGAAGGTCAGAAAAGTAACAAAGCATCCTTTGGTGGTTAAGCTTTCGCCTAATGCAGAAGATATAATAAGGGTTGCACAGGCTTGCGAATACGCAGGAGCTGATGGCTTGTCTCTCATTAATACGATAAGAGCCCTAGCCATTGATATAAAAAAAAGAAAACCGGTATTTCAGAACCTTTATGCGGGCTTATCAGGTCCGGCGATTAAACCCATTGCCCTACGGATGGTCCATGAAGTCTGTAATAACGTCAATATTCCTGTTATGGGAATTGGAGGCATCAGCAATTACAGGGATGTGGTGGAATTTATGATGGCAGGTGCCCAGCTTGTCCAGGTTGGGACAGCTAATCTTGTAGAGCTTGATGCTGGAAGGACAATCATTGAGGATCTAAAAGAATATATGCAGGTTGAAGGGTTAAAAAGTTTAGAGGAGATAAGAGGCATAATCTAGGAGGTAATTAAATGGATGCATATCTATATTTAAAAAATGGCCATGTCTTTAAGGGAAAAGCATTTGGGCATTTAGAAGAAACTACCGGTGAAGTTGTGTTGAACACAAGTATGATAGGGTATCAAGAAATCTTAACCGATCCAGCTTGTTTTGGGCAGATACTTACGATGACCTACCCTTTAATAGGTAATTATGGGGTCAACTTAGAGGATTCGGAATCGGATGGCATTAAAGTGAAGGGCCTCGTCGTAAAAGACCGAAGCATCATGCCTAACAATTTCAGATGTGAGATGGAATTGGATAGTTTTTTGGATCAGAATAAAATACCAGCAATCGAGGGCATTGATACAAGGGCCTTGACGAAAATTTTAAGAGATGAAGGAACGATGAGCGGCATCATCTCATTCAAGCAATTAACAAAATCACAAATCAAAGAGCGCATAGCTAATTTTTCATATAAAGATGCAGTGAAGCAGGTTAGTGTCCAAGAAAAAGTTGAGATTCCGGGAGAACGTGAACACATTGCTGTCATCGATTTAGGCATTAAAAAAAGCTTATTGGAGGCTTTTAGAAAAAGAGGTTTTCAAATAACCCTTCTTCCCCATGATACGAAGCCAGATGAATGGCTGCTGGATAAATATGATGCCATATTTTTATCCGGAGGACCTGGCGATCCGATGCATCTAACAGATGTCATCCGTGGAATAAAAGAGGTTCTGGGAAAGAAACCAATCATGGGAGTAGGCTTAGGGCATCAGTTAATCGCTATTGCCCTTGGAGGTAGAATTAAAAAATTAAAATTAGGGCATAGGGGTTCAGCTCATGCCATAAGAGATATAAAGAGAAATAGACTGATGATGACAAGCCAAAACAACAGTTATGCTCTCGATGAGAAACCTGACGGAGCAGAAGTAACTTTTGTAAGTCTCAATGATAATACAATTCAAGGGATAAAACATGAAGACTATTCAATTTACAGTGTGCAATTTCAACCCGGTGCGGGACCTCAGGACACGGAATATGTATTTGATGAATTAATTCAATGTATTGAATCCGGAAAGGAAGGAAAAAATGCCTAAAAAGGACGAGATAAAAAAAGTATTGGTCATAGGCTCAGGTCCTATTGTCATAGGTCAGGCTGCAGAGTTTGATTATTCGGGAACACAGGCTTGTCAAGCCTTAAAGGAAGAGGGCATTGAAACGGTTTTAATCAACAGCAATCCGGCTACTATTATGACTGATAAGGAAACAGCGGATAAAGTATATATCGAACCTCTTACAATCGAATTCATAGAAAAAATTATAGAGAAAGAAAGGCCGGATAGCCTTTTAGCCGGAATGGGAGGCCAGACCGGATTGAACGTTGCCGTAGAGCTTCATGACAGTGGTCTGCTTGCAAAGTACAATGTCAATGTGATAGGCACTCCCATAGAAGCTATTAAGGATGGCGAAGACAGGGAAATATTTAAAAATGTTATGAATGAAATCGGCCAGCCTATGGCAGAGAGCCAAATTGTCCGAGATGAAGTCAACGGTCTGGAATTTGCGCAAAAAATTGGCTATCCTGTCGTAGTAAGACCTGCCTATACACTTGGCGGTACGGGCGGAGGAATAGCAGAAGATGAAGAAGCCCTTAAAGAAATATTGGACCAAGGTTTACAACTTAGCAGAGTAGGCCAGGTTCTTTTAGAAAAAAGCATCAAAGGCTGGAAGGAAATAGAATTTGAAGCCATAAGAGATGGTAATGGGAACTGTATTGCAGTGTGCTGTATGGAAAACATTGAGCCGGTAGGTATCCACACAGGAGACAGTATTGTCGTGGCTCCAAGCCAAACCTTAGCGGATAAGGAATACCAGATGCTGCGGAAGGCTTCACTTGATATTGTCAGCAGAGTGGGTATTCAGGGAGGATGCAATATCCAATTTGCATTGAATCCAAACAGCTATGAATATGCGGTTATTGAAATCAATCCAAGAGTAAGCAGGTCTTCAGCATTAGCGTCGAAGGCTACAGGCTATCCCATAGCAAAAGTGGCAACGAAGATTGCTTTAGGCTACAATCTTGATGAGATAAAAAATGTGGTCACCGGAAAAACATCGGCCTATTTTGAGCCTGCCCTTGATTATGTGGTTGTCAAGATTCCTAAATGGCCATTTGATAAATTCTACGGAGCCAATAGAGCTTTAGGAACAAAGATGATGGCAACGGGTGAAGTCATGGCCCTTGGAAGTAATTTTGAAGAAGCCTTTTTAAAGGGAATTAGATCATTGGAGATAGGCAAGTATTCCATGGAGCATACCCCTTCAAAAAAGCGTTCCTTAGAGGAACTCAAGAAAAGAGTCCATGCACCTGATGACGAAAGAATATTTGATCTTTGTGAAATGCTCAGAAGAAATTATCGGGTCAATAAGGCTGCCGAAATGACGGGCATTGATCAATTCTTTATCAATAAATTCAAATGGATAGTGGAACAAGAGGAGGAGCTTAAAAAAATCGATTTGGATGATTTAACGAAGGAAAAACTCTTATCCCTGAAGAAAAGAGGGTTTTCCGACAAGGGAATCGCGAATTTAATGGGTGTAAAACCGAATGATATCTACGAAAGAAGAAAGATGTTCAACATCAACCCGGTTTACAAAATGGTGGATACATGTGCAGGTGAATTTGAAGCCGTATCACCTTATTATTACTCGACCTATGAGGAACAAGATGAAGTAGAGGTTACGGACAGGAAAAAGGTGATTGTTTTAGGCTCTGGGCCTATAAGGATAGGTCAAGGTATTGAATTTGATTACTGCAGTGTGCGCTGTATTAAAGCCTTAGAGAAAATGGATATTGAAACCATCATCATTAACAATAATCCTGAAACAGTCAGCACAGATTTTAATACATCCGATAAACTCTACTTTGAGCCTTTAACAGAAGAGGATACCTTGAGTATTATTGAAAAAGAAAAACCACTGGGCGTCATCCTTCAATTTGGAGGACAAACAGCTATAAAACTTGCAAGATTTCTTGAGGAAATGAATATTCCTGTTTTAGGAACGTCCCCTGATAGCATTGATATCGCAGAAGATAGAAAAAGATTTGATGCTATCCTAGAAGAACTCAATATTAAAAGACCTCAGGGTAAGGGCATATTGACATTGCAAGAAGGACTTGATGAAGCTGCAGAATTAGGTTACCCGGTTTTGGTTCGTCCATCCTACGTCCTTGGAGGACAGGGTATGGAAATATGCTGGGAAGATAAAGAATTGGAATATTATCTTTTAAATGCATTTGGGAAAAATGGTAAAGACCCTATACTCATTGATAAGTATTTGGATGGCATTGAGATAGAGGTCGATGCTATATCCGATGGAGAAGATATCCTTATCCCGGGGATCATGCAGCATTTAGAGGTCGCAGGGGTTCATTCGGGAGATAGCATCAGCATATATCCTCCTCCAGGCATCAGTGAGGAGATTAAGAAAAAAATACTGGATTATACGAAGCTTATTGCAAGAGCACTCAAAGTATCCGGAATGATTAACATTCAGTTTATTGAATATAGAGGAGAGCTCTATGTTATTGAAGTGAATCCGCGTTCGAGTAGAACAGTACCTTATATTACGAAGGTATCCAAGGTTCCTGTTATTGATTTGGCTGTAAAATGCATGCTTGGGGAAAGGCTCAAGGACTTAGGCTATGGCTTAGATATTTACAAAGATCCTAGTATTGTATCCGTCAAGGTTCCAGTTTTTTCTACTGAAAAATTACCTAACGTTGAAGTAAGCCTGGGGCCTGAAATGCGCTCTACAGGTGAGGTTTTAGGCGTAGGCAACACCTATGAAGAGGCACTCTATAAGGGACTTTTAGGGGCCGGAATGGACTTAGCACCTAAAGAAAGAAGCATTTTGTTAACCCTGAAGCCTAAGGATAAGGAAAGATTTCTACCTACAATCATGCAAATGAAGGATATGAATTATCGTTTTATAGCAACACACAATACAGCAGAGTATCTTAAAGACTTAGGCATAGAGGCTATTGAGGTTAAAAAAATTAGTGAAGGAGTTCCTAATATACTTGATGCTATCCGAAGTGGTATGATTGATATAGCCTTTAATACACCAACCAAGGGTAACGATTCGAAAAGGGACGGTTTCTTGATCAGGCGTGCAGCCATCGAATCCGGTGTAGAAATCATCACATCCCTTGACAAGGGGCAAGAAGTGATTAACCTTTTATCTAAAAACCTTAATGAAAAGGAATGTCCTGTCATTGCATTAGATGAATATTAAAAATGAAGATCAACATTGAATAAAGTACAAGAGGAGGATTTATGAGCGAAGGAATTCTACAAATACTTAAAAAGTCAGATGCGTTTTTACAAGGTCACTTTTTACTATCATCAGGAAAGCATAGCGACGGTTATGTACAATGTGAAAAAGTCATGCGATTCCCTGAAAAGGCGGCAGAAGTAGTAAAAAGTATAGCTGAGCAAATAAAGGATGTGGATTTTGATTTAATAGTTGGACCTGCTATGGGAGGCATTAGGGTTGCTTATGAACTGGGTAGACAAGTTGGAAAGGAAACCATATTTGCTGAAAGAGTCGATGGAGAGATGACATTGAGAAGAGGATTTTCGATAACTCCCGGGGCAAAAATTATGATTGCAGAGGATGTCATTACAACAGGAAAATCGACGATGGAAGTTAAGAAGCTTCTGGAGGAATGGGGTGGCAAGGTAGTAGGCGCTACTTGTATCATAGACCGAAGAAGTAAAGCCGATCAAGATCAATTTGGCTTACCTTTATACGCTGCTATTGCACTAGACATTGCGACCTATGATAAAGAAGAATGTCCTCTATGCCAGAAAGATATGGAACTAGTAAAACCAGGAAGCAGAAATATGAAGTAACAACATTTTCTGTTATTTAAATAGTGAAAAGAGGAGGAGGAAGTAGCCATGGAGATACTTTCTCAAGCATCAAAAGCCGGTCAGCAAGGGTCTGCTCATGAAGAGGATGAACATAAAAACACATTTGATGATATTATTGGGCAGAGTCAAACGATAATAAAAATTAAAAAACAGGCCTTGTCGACAGCCGGAGGAAAATCAACAGTATTGATTACCGGTGAAAGTGGCACGGGCAAAGGCATGTTTGCCAAATCTATTCACTATGCCGGTAGCCGAGCTAAAAATGCTTTTGTCACCGTAAATTGTGGAGCCATACCAGAAAACCTGCTTGAGAGTGAGCTTTTTGGTTATGAGAGGGGAGCCTTTACGGGAGCTAGCGAAAAAGGCAAGATGGGGAAGTTTGAATTAGCCGATGCTGGAACAATATTTTTAGATGAGATAGGCGACATGCCTTTACACCTTCAGGTTAAGCTTCTTCATGTTATTCAAAACAAAGCTTTTGAAAGAGTTGGGGGCAATCGAACGATCTGTGTGGATGTACGTATCCTTGCAGCTACCAACAAAAATCTAGAGGCTATGATAAGGGATGGAAGATTCAGAGAGGATCTTTACTATCGGTTAAGTGTAATACCCTTAGTTATACCCCCTTTAAGGGATAGGGAAGAAGATATATTTCTTCTTATGAAATTTTTTCTTGAAAAGTATTCAAGCTTACTAAACAAAAATGTCACAAGTTTTACGAATGAAGTCATAGAGGTCTATAAAGACTATTCTTGGCCGGGGAATGTTCGAGAACTTGAAAATGCAATAGAATTTGGTGTCAATATGACTTCGTGTCATGAGATAAGTAGAGAGGACGTTCCTTTGAAGATTTTGAAGAAAAGCAAAAAGCTGGATGTCGGTATGGGATTGAATTTAACTTTAAGTGAGCAGTTAAAAATCTTTGAAAGAAAAATAATCCTTAAAAAGCTTGAAGAATATGGCAATAGCCAAAAAGCAAAAAAACAAATAGCAGACGACTTAGGTATTAGCAGAGCAACTCTTTACAGAAAATTAGCTGAATTGGGTATAAGACAATGACCTATCATCATTCAGCTAGTTTTTTCTTTTTCATGAGGGATATGATTAATATAAGCAGTGGAATGATAAGCTGAAATGGAATGGCATAGTAAGGATAAACTGTTTCTTCCCATAATATTTTGTCAATCAGGCTATCAAAAATCCAAAGGGATAATGAAATGCATATAAATGAAACAGGTAGAACCAAGGGCTTGTAATCATCCAATTTAAAAAATTGGGCGATGCCCATCGATATGGCGTAAAGAAGGACCACTATCTTGACACCTCCTCCTATGAGAAGATTGGTAGCGATAAAGGCTTCGATATCGATGATCGGCATCATTTTTGTGCTGGCATAATTAGGGTAAGTCATTCTCTCAAGCATGTCGGGTCCTAAAACTAAAAGGTCTCTCGTGGTGACTGATAACAAGATAATGCCTATGCTTAAAATTGAAAATAAGGATATTTTAAAGGTCTGACTTTTGTTATTAAGATGAGGGAAAATCATTAAAAATACAACAGTTTCTCCAAAAGGAAAAGTAGTCATATGAACAGAAGCTTTTAGAACAGGTCTCATGCCAAATTCTAAAAAGGGCAGAAAATTTTGAATATCATATTCCGTTATTAAGGCCAAAAATAAAAAAATAATAGTTACAATAAGCATGGGCACAAGTAATTCACTGACTCTGGCAATAACCTCCAACCCCTTCTTTACGGTGTAAAGGGCTACAATCATGAGACAGATGGCCATAAAGAGGATAGGTGTCCTTATATAAAGGGTGGATGCCATAAATTCCATAAAGCTCCTAAGGACTAAAGACAAGACATGGATAAAATACCACAGGTATAAAATAGCGACAAAGTTTCCTGCATAGCGACCGAAGGTGGCTCTTAAGATGTCAATGAGCGTTTTACCGGGATGAAGGGAAGAAATGGTGGTATAAACGCTAACAAGGATAAGGCCTCCTATTAGGGCAAGGACATTCACCAACCATGCATCTTGCCTGGCATTAGATGATGGATTCAGAATAGCGGCTTCTCCAAATGTGAAACCAATTATGATAAAGGCCAGTTGAATACTTGAAATTCTTACATCACGCATCTTGTTCACCTCTTAAGTGCATAGTCGACTATACTTTGAATAACCTCAGAAGGGTTCATAATCGATATTTCCAGAGCCTGTATAAGACTCATAATGACCCCAAGTGACATTAAACCCAAATAAATAACCGTTGTTTTCTTCTTTTGGTTTATTTTAAGCAATTCAGGGATGCCTAATATTGTAATAAGGATAAAGCTACTGATAAGCAGTATAATCATTTAAAATACCTCTATTAACGGATAGGTTTGTTAGGATTCTTTATCAATCCAGATCTTATAACCACAGATTTTACATTTATTTCTAAAGGCATCTTGGTAAATTCACTATTCCAATCAGCCTTGACTTTTTTCCAATAGCTTAAATTTTTTCTTCGAATTATTTCACCAAATCCAAAAATATCACTTTTGAATTCTAATTGAGCAAGTTTAACAATATCTCTTACTTCCTCCTCAATAGTCTTCTCTATCTCTGCTTTGATTTTGTCTATTTTACCCTCTTCTGTTAAGTCGGCTGTTCCCTCCTGGAGGCCTATTACGCCATCAATGTGAATATCTATTTGCAATAAGCCTTTATCCTCTTTTATTGCCACATTCATCTTACTTTTTACCCTAATAATTTCTAGGGACAGTTTTTTTTCCTTTTCAAGGGGATTGGAGATGGTAATAACGCCCCCCTGAACTTCGTCAATGACAAAATTATAGGCTCTTGTCTCCAGTGGTTTAAGCCATCCTACTAGCTTATCCTTTCTATAGGCTGCCCCGCCTTCGATGAGTAAATCGTCTATAGTAGAGGGAATTTGATGAGTGTTTTTAGTATGAATAGTACCAATAACCAAATTGATGCCGGCTGAATTCCTATCCTTAAAAAGATCCATGAGTGCTAATTCCCTTATGGTTGATTTCGCTCTTCTGTTATTGATGATTTCACTAAGATGAAATGCAGGTATAACGCCTACAGGACACTTTGTTTCCAGTATTTCTTTTGCTGAAATGTCTTTAGCCACGAGTACAGTAACCTGTTTTCTGGTTTCATGATCTCTTTCAAAGAGATCAAGGACGTCTCCTATCATATCCCTTGCAATCTCTTCACTTAGGATGATGAGCTCCATATGAGAATAGTAAGGTTTTTGATCAACAGTTGACAGCATATTTCGTACAGCTTCAAACACAGTATAACCCTTTGAAGATACTGTCCAGGAGGGTTCTGCCATGCTACCCTGTTCTATAGCTTTGAGGATAGCCGGATTGGCCATTTGAATGGTGAGCTCAATTTGACCATCATCGGCCTTGTCAATACCTACCGCAGCAACCATATTTAATTTAATAACATCCGTATTATCCCAACAACCGGCGAGGGCAAGAAGGAGTAGACCTATGGTGGAAAATAAGAGTAGCTTTTTTTTATTCATTCTTAATCCTCTTTTTGAAATCAACCTTCATTCTAAAGGTTGATGAATCCTTATTTCTTTCTGTGAGCGCTTTGGGTCGTTTGAGCATAGCCCAAACAGGTACTCGGATAAATGCATCCTTTAAATCCATACCATATAAAGGGGAAACAGGGGCCATATATGGGACGCCAAAGGACCAAAGCGAACAAGCATGGACATAGATAGCAACAAAGGTAAGGGCAATTCCCATTAAACCGAGGATATTAGCTGAAAGTAACAAGCAGATTCTAATGATGGGCACAATGCCTGCCATGGGGGTAATAACAAAACCGGTGATAGCGGTAATAGCGATGACAATGACCATCAGATTACTGACAAGACCTGCCTCAACGGAAGCTTGTCCTAACACCAATGCACCCACAATGCTAACAGCGTCCCCAACAGCCTTTGGCATTCTGACCCCCGCTTCTCTTAAGAGTTCAAAGGTAATAACCATCAAGAGGGATTCGACAAGAGGTGAAAAGGGAATACCTTCTCTGGAAGCAGAAATCGTGATAAACAGCTCAGAGGGAATCATATCTTGGTGAAAGCAAATGATAGCAACATAAAGAGCAGGAACAAGAGTAGTTATAAACAATGCTAATACTCGAATCCATCTTATAAAGGATGAGTAGAAGGAACGGGAATAATAGTCTTCGCTTGCCTGAATGGACTCAATAAATAAGTAGGGAACCGTAAGGACAAAGGGTGTTCCATCGCAAATAATGGCTACTCTTCCCTCTAATAATTTAGCTGCTACAATATCCGGTTTTTCTGAATTGCCGATAGTAGGAAACAAGGAAAGTGGGGAATCTTCGATAAATTCTTCAATATAACCGGATTCAAGGATAGCATCCGTATCAATTTTTTCAAGCCTTGCTTTAACAGTTGAAATAACATCATCATTTGCAATACCTTTGATGTAAGCGATGCATATTTCAGTCTGGGTCTGTCTACCAACTATTATCCTTTCTAATTTGAGGTCCGGAGTTTTTATTTTTCTCCGCAAAAGGGCTGTATTAACCCTTAATGTTTCCGTAAATCCTTCTCTGGGGCCTCTCACAACAGCCTCTGTCTGAGGTTCTGTGACTCCTCTGGATTCAAAGCCTTTTGTGTCAAATTGTAATGCTTTATTGTTTCCATCTATAAAGAGAACAGTGTCACCTGTAAGAATGGCATCGATACTTTGAGAAAAATCATAATTTGTTCTAATTCTACTTTCACTTAACAAATTTTTAGTTAATATTTCAAATGCATTCTTACTGTCCATTTTTTCATCCAGCCCGGTTAGCTTTAGTTCGGTGAGCAAAGGTTTCAAGATATTGGCGTTGATAGAGTCCTGTTTGACAATACCATCCATGAAAGCAAGAATCATCTTAACTTTGCCAGCTTCTATCTCACGAATTGCAAAATCGCTGCAATCAAAAAATGTAGCATTCAGTTGATTTTTGACGGCATCAATAGATTCCGAAATTTCTTGTTGAGTCGTTATATTTTCACTTGATGTAGGGGATGAGCCTAATTTTAGATAGTTTAGTTTTCTAAATAATTTATCGAACATAAAGCCACCTCTTTCTACATTATCATCCCTATTCTTGATTGATTTTATTCCTTTTAATTATCTTGGGTGAAGTTAAATATTTATCCTTGGAGACCACTTCGGAGGATATCAATTCTCCATCGATATAAATATTTTTTATAAGAGTCGAAACATAGCCTACATGACCATTCTCTACCACAATTTCCGTATCAGGTTGCAGTGAAGCATCTTCTTTATAAAGAATGGGTGGGCTTTTTTTAGAAAGGACAGTCGAAATAAGCTCAACTTCTTTATTATTTTTTGTTCCAAACAGATCAAATGTGATTGTATTACCTTTTGTTTCAGTTCCTATATAAATAGAATGATTTGTATTGTTCTTAAATTTTAAGTCCGGATGATTCCAACTCACAGAAGCATCCCTGCTTAATGGAACATAGGGAACAGTAAGACTATGATTGCTTCTTTCGACAATCTCCAAATCGGCCAATAAAACTGCATTATAAAGGGTGGTAGATACTTGGCAAATACCACCGCCTAATCCTTCAGCTACCTCGCCGTTCAAATAAACACCTGCTTCTTTATAGCCCCTTTCTTTTGTTCGCTCCCCTACGGTGTTGTTAAAGGAAAATATTTCTCCCGGGGATAAGACAGTTCCACTGATAATGGATGATGCCAGTTTAATATTATGTGATCTTGGTACATTGGAGGTGCTGAACTTTGTTGAAAAGGAAGCTACTTTCTCGTTTATCCCTTGTTCCTTCAAGGATTTTGAAGTGATTTTAGGAATAGCTTCCTTTACTTCCACATGAATAAGAGGGAAATTACTTTTTTTTAAATCTTCACAAAGCTTCTCAAGATCAAATTCATAGCCTATTACTTCATCAACAATGGACAAATTCCTGTCCTTGTAAATATACTCGGCATTTTTTGGTTTTTGTAGCCTAGAATCATCGAATGAACTCAGGGTCCTTCGCAATACCTCTTTATTGATGTCGTATTGTAATGTAAGGCGTAGACCCTTGTATTGCAGAGATAGATAATTTTTCAATCGAGGCAAAAGTTTAGCGCCTGGCATTCGAAGGGAATGGATTTGTTCCTTAATCAGTTCTTTGTTGGATTCAAAACCTAATTCCAAAAGAGAGAATTCTATTATTTCTCTGGAGTTCTGCTGGCTAAAAATAAGAAGAACTTTTTTGTTCAGTTGTTTTTCTATGAGTTGGTCCATTATATCATTGGCTTCTGATAAATTTTTTCCACCAAGAGGAGTATCATCGAGCCAGATGTTTCTAGGCAAATGCGTGTCCATTTGTTTTAAGCCTTGATAGATATAAATAAAGGTAAAGGATAGGATAAGAATTAAAATCGTCAATACAATAAGAATAGATTTTCGCTTCATCTTGGAAAAAACCACTTGAACTCTCCATTTTCCGCATATTTTTTATCCAAACATTACTAATTTATATGGTAAAGATAATGTATTTATTCAAATTATCGATTATAATAATAAGGATGATATTTTTATTAAAAAAGGAACTATTTGAAAAAGGCCGGTGTTTTTTATGATGAACGAAAAACTACTTAAGGAATTGTATCGGTATAATCCAGAGGAAGAATCCTATAATGTTGACATTGAGTTAAATGACTATCGGGATGTTTATAGTGAATGGGATTACTCTCCCTTTATTAACAGAGATTTGGATGAAGATTTATTAGACTACCTAATGGAGTGTTCTCTAGAAGTATCCGGCAAAAATAAGATGATTGTCAATTTCTTCTTACCGGAGTATTTGTATGATAAACAAAGGGAAGAAAGAAGCAGAGAAGGAATCAGGCATTATTTTTCTTACAGGGAGCGGAAGATTAAGAATGGACGGTGGACGCTTATTAGGAACTCGATTCTATTCGGCCTTATTGGAACGTTTTTTTTAATAACCAGTTATCTCATAGAATTTTACATAAAGGAGCAAGTTGCACTCAAGCTTTTATCGGAAGGACTCATGATAGGGGCTTGGGTTGCTATATGGGAAATCTTCTCCATCGTATTTTTTCAGGTTAATGAAATTAATACAAAGTTAAGACATTATAAGATTTTAAAGGATCTACCAATTATGTATTATTACAAATAGTTTATTGGGAAGCATAGGGACGGTTTGTACCTATGCTTTTTAAAATTCAACTTTTTAAATTAGGACCTAAAGCTTCTTTTTTAATATTATGGTCCGTATTTTGAGTATCCGGTTTAACTTCATTCTTTTTAGAATTAAATTCTAGATTTTCACAATGATTGTCCACGGGTTTTCCATCAACAAGTTCTCTTTCCTCAAATTTAGTCATTATGCTCTCCTTTCTGATACCAATAATCTTATTTCTTTTCTTTAAATTTTATTTCTCATTATAGTTTTCTTCGATTGAATCATAAGTATACCCTCATTTTCATAATCAAAATATAAATTGTTTATCTTTTTTCATTTTTTCATAATAAGTTGCGGGAGATTGGAAAAAGTATCTATAGATTATTTCGAAAAGAGGTAGACATATGAAGGAAGTATTACATGTAGGTTTTGATGTAGGATCAACAACGATTAAAATAGTGGTCTTAAATAAAGAGGATAGGATTATCTATAGCGAATATAAAAGGCATTTTTCAGATATAACAAGCAGTATTAAAGAATTGATAGAAAACCTTTATGCAAGGTTTAGCGAAGCATACATGACAATCAAGGTGAGTGGTTCTTGCGGGCTAGCTATTTCGGAGCGATTAAACCTGCCTTTCGTCCAAGAAGTCATTGCCTGTAGCTCAGCTGTCGAAAGATTTGTTCCTCAGACAGACGTGGCTATTGAACTTGGTGGAGAAGATGCTAAGATTATTTATTTTAGAGATGGCGTGGAACAAAGAATGAATGGTACCTGCGCCGGTGGGACAGGAGCATTCATTGATCAGATGGCTGCTCTTCTTCAAACAGATCCGGAAGGGCTTAATGAATATGCCAAAGAATACAAAAATATATATCCCATTGCAGCCCGATGCGGCGTTTTTGCAAAAAGTGATATACAAGCTCTTTTAAATGAAGGGGCCTCTAAAGAGGACATTGCAGTTTCTATCTTTCAAAGCATCGTAACACAAACCATTGGCGGACTTGCATGTGGGAGACCCATTAAAGGAAATATTGCATTTTTGGGTGGCCCTCTCTACTTCCTTTCTGAGCTGAGGAATAGATTTATTGAAACACTTCATTTAACAGATGAACAGGTTATATTTCCCACACATTCCCATTATTTTGTTGCCATAGGTGCGGCCCTTCATTCTAAAGAAAGTAATCCATATCTTTTAAAAACTCTTTATAACAGTCTGGATGCTTTGGAAGAGAAAAGCTTCAAAAAAGTTAAGAGTTTGAGGGCGCTCTTTGAAACCGCTGAAGAACTTGTGGATTTTAAGGAAAGGCATGCAGAGGTCAAAGCCAAAAGGGCTGATCTCATAGACTATGAAGGTAAGTGCTTTTTGGGTATCGATGCCGGATCCACTACAACAAAGGTAGTGTTGATGGGAGAAGATGATGAAATACTCTACACTTTTTATGGAAGCAATGAAGGGCATCCACTCAAAATAGTTATTGAGAGTATGAAAGATTTATACAGTAAACTTCCCAAAGAAGCAAAAATTGTGAAGGCAGCAGTGACCGGCTATGGTGAAGGCTTAATCAAAAGTGCTCTACTTGTAGATATCGGAGAAATAGAAACAGTAGCTCATTATAAGGCCTCTGAGAAATTTTTACCCGGGGTTGATTTTATACTTGATATAGGTGGACAGGATATGAAATGTATGAAAATCAAAAATGGCGTCATCGAGAATATTATACTCAATGAAGCCTGTTCATCAGGTTGCGGTTCCTTTATCCAAACCTTCGCGAAATCTCTTGATTTTACGGTGGAGGAGTTCTGTGAAAAAGCTTTGTTTGCTAAAGACCCAGTAGATCTTGGTTCAAGATGCACAGTATTTATGAATTCTATGGTTAAACAGGCTCAAAAAGAAGGAGCCACCATGGATGATATTTCAGCTGGGCTATCCTATTCCCTCATCAATAACACTCTGCAGAAAGTTATAAAAATAAAAAATCAACAGGCAATGGGAAACAATATTATTGTTCAGGGAGGCACCTTTTACAACGATGCTATTCTAAGAAGCCTGGAGTTAACATTAGGCAAAAAGGTAATCAGACCGGATATAGCCGGGTTAATGGGAGCATACGGCTCCGCATTGATTGCAAAAGAAAGATACAAAGAAGGCGAAGTTAGCAGTCTTTTATCTGTAACAAGTCTTGAAAATTTTTATAGCGAAGTAGAACATAGGAGGTGTGGAGGTTGTGCTAATAACTGTCTGCTTGCCATCCAACAATTTGAAAATGGGAACAAGTTCATAAGTGGCAACCGATGCGAAAGAAAAAGTCAGGAGGAGGCCGGTATAGCCAGTGAAATTCCCAACCTCTATGATTATAAATATAAACGACTTTTTAAATATAAACCCCTAAAAAGAGAAAAGGCACGGGGAACCATAGGCATACCAAGGGTCATGAATATCTATCAAAATTACCCTCTATGGTTTACCTTTCTCACGGAACTTGGATATAGAGTGGAAATATCGCCGAGAAGTAATAAAAAGATTTATGAAAAGGGAATGGAGACCATACCGTCGGAGTCTGCTTGCTACCCTGTTAAGTTAAGCCATGGGCATATCATGAGCCTTATTGAAAAGAATGTGGACATGATTTTCTATCCTTGTGTTTTTTATGAGAAGAAAGAATTTGACCACAGTGATAATAATCTCAATTGTGCTTTGGTGATTTCCTATCCTGAAGTTATAAAAAACAATATGGATATCCTGAAGGAGAAAGGAATTGCATATTTAGACCCTTTTCTAACATTAGATAACAAAAAAGCGCTGGGCCTTGTCCTTTATAAGACTTTTAAGAAGTACGGTTTAAAGAAAGGTGAAGTTTTAAGGGCTCTTGATTGTGCTTGGGATGAGAATGAAAGGTTTAAAGAGGATATAAGAAAAAAGGGCGAAGAAACACTGGAATATTTAAAGAACACAGGAAAAAAAGGAATAGTCCTATCCGGCAGACCCTATCATATCGATCCTGAGATTAATCATGGTATACCGGAGCTTATTAATCATTTAGGCATGGCTGTTTTAACTGAAGACTCTATTGCTCACTTAGGAAGGATTGATAAACCGCTAAGAGTTGTGGACCAATGGACATATCATTCCCGAGTTTATGCTGCAGCAACATTTGTTAGCAAAACAGATTATCTCGAAATGGTACAGCTTAATTCCTTTGGATGCGGACTGGATGCTATTGCAACCGATATGGCCGCCGAAATACTGGAGAATAATAATAAGATTTATACTCTTATAAAAATAGATGAGGTCAATAATTTGGGAGCAGCTCGCATAAGATTACGCTCTTTAAAGGCGGCCATGGAGGAAAGAGAAAAGAATCATATTATACCAAGTCCATTAAAGGAGCAACAGGATAGGATATTATTTACTAAGGAAATGCAGAAAAATCACACGATTCTTGTTCCGCAGTTCTCACCTATTCATTGCGACTTTTTTGAAGCAGCTGTAAAGAGCTGCGGTTATAACTTTAAGGTTTTGCCCCATATTGATGAATCCGTCATAGAAGAGGGATTAAGATATGTCAACAATGATACATGCTACCCATCTATTGTGATAGTGGGGCAAATATTAAGTGCATTAAAATATGGGGGTTATGATTCGACAAACACATCTGTTGTCATATCTCAAACAGGGGGCGTATGCAGAGCTACAAATTATATTGCGGTAATCCGAAAGGCTTTACAGGATGCAGGTTTTGAAAAGGTTCCTGTCATATCCATGAATGCGGCAGGATTAGAGCCTAATCCCGGATTCAAGATTAGCTTCACTATGATTAATCGTATGATTATGGCTATACTCTATGGTGATTTGTTCATGAAATTAATCTATAAGACAAGACCCTACGAGATTATAGAAGGTCATGCTGAACTCTTGTATCACAAATGGAAAAAAGTATGTATAAGGAATATCACCGATGGAAGTTTGGCAGAATCAAAAAATATTATAAGTGACATTGTCAATGAATTTGATCATATGCCATTAAAGGATATTTTAAAGCCGAGAATAGGTCTCACAGGTGAAATATATGTCAAGTTTAATGACTATGCCAATAATCAGATTGTGAAGATTATTGAGGAGGAAGGAGCCGAGGCAGTTGTACCGGACTTAATAGATTTCGGTCTCTATGTTGCGTATAATCATAATTTTAAAAGTGAATTTCTAGGAAAAAGCAAGTGGACGGCCTTGGGGGGCAATATGGCAATACGTTATATAGAATTTTTCAGGAAACATATCAGGGATGCTATGAAAAAAAGCAAGAGGTTTCATAATTCAATGACGATTCAGGAGCTTGCACAAGGTGCTGAAAAAATATTATCTTTAGGGAATCATGCCGGTGAGGGATGGTTTTTAGTGGCTGAAATGGTAGAGCTCTTAGAAAATAAAGTAAAAGATATCATCTGTATGCAACCCTTTGCCTGTTTACCGAACCATGTTACAGGAAAGGGCATGATCAGGGCACTGAAGAAGGAGTATCCGGATTCCAATATATTGGCTGTGGATTATGATCCCGGTGCTAGCCAAGTCAATCAGCTCAATAGGATAAAGCTTATGCTTTCAGTAGCTTTTAAGAATATGGAAAGGCCGGCCTTATCCCTCGAGGAGGGTATAGAAGGGAAAAAGAAAAAGGTTGAAGAAGCCGATGAAATGGATTACAAAATAGCAAGGTGAGGTCAGGGGCTGCCATAATAGCACAAAAACTAAGTGCTGATGGACAGCCCATTTTAGTAATTATGGATAAAAGTTGATAGAATTTAAAAGGTAATATATACTGATATCAGCTCCCCTAATTTGTTTTCAAATGTAGTTAGGTGATTAACTTATGCAACGCTTCTTTGGGGCTACTGATAATGAAATTCTAAACATAAGAATAAAATAAGATTCTATAAAAGAGGTATTGTTGATGAATATGAATGAAATTAAATGGGCTGAAATTAATATTGATAATTTAATACATAACATCAAAAAGGTCAGAGAACATGTCGATCAAGAAACCCATATTGCGGCAGTTATAAAAGCAAATGCCTATGGTCATGGAGCGCTAGAAATAGCACATATCCTTTTGGAAAACGGGGCAGATGTATTAGCTGTTTCCTCTGTAAGAGAAGCGATTGAAATTAGGAAGAGATATAGCAAGGCCCAAACATTAGTATTAGGCTATAATTTGGATGAGAATATAAAGGAAGCCATAGAATATGGGGTTATACAAACCGTTTATTCCTATGAACAAGCGGTTAAATACTCAAAAATGGCAGAAGAAATAGGTATGGGTATCAGTATTCATATCAAAATAGATACAGGTATGAATAGGATAGGTTTTTATACAGATGCAAAAGCATTGGAAGAGATCATAAAAATTTCGAAGCTGCCTAATGTTAAGATTAATGGCATTTTCTCACATTTCGCAGTAGCCGATGAGAAGAGTAAAGAATTTACATATAAGCAGTATGAAAGATTTACTCAATTTATAAAAGAATTAGAAGCACGAAACATAAAAATTCCTATGAAGCATATAGCCAATAGTGCATCACTTATGGATACGCCGGAAATGAATATGGATATGGTAAGGGCAGGAATTATTCTATACGGTCTATATCCTTCCAATGAGGTATCCAAGGATGGCTGGGATTTAAAACCGGTTATGAGTTTAAAAACAAAGGTTTCTCATATAAAAGTTTTGAATGAAGATGGGGGTATTAGTTATGGCCTTCTTTACCATGGCAAGAAGGATCAAAGAATTGCGACTATTCCAATAGGCTATGCTGATGGCTACACGAGGCTCTTAAGCGGAAAGAGTCAGGTCATTATAAAGGGACAAAGGGCCAATATTGTTGGTCAGATATGTATGGATCAATGCATGGTTGACATAAGCCACATTCCGGATGTTAAGATAGGTGATGAAGTCCTCTTATTTGGAACAGATGGTGAGAATATATTGCCGGTGGAAGAGCTTGCTTCCGCCATAGGGACGATTAATTATGAAATAGTATGTATGGTGGGGAGAAGGGTGCCTCGAATTTATATCAAGGATAATAGGGTCGTTGAAATTGCAGATTATTTAAAATAAATTATAAAATGGTGAATGCAATAGGATAAAGTTGGATAAGATTAAGGGTATGGGATAAAAGCCGTTGTAATAAAAAATTAATAGTAAATATTGGTTAAGTATGGTATAATGCCAAAGAGCAAAAAATATACAATAATAATTTTGTTATTGTAAATAAAAGTACTTTGAAATTGGCACATCAAAGTACAGAAATGAAAGGAATTCAAAATGTTAAAAAGGATATTATGCACAATAACCGTCGTTGTTATTCTGACTATGATGGTGGTTTATGCAAACGTTGACAACAACATTGGGAATAGCCTGGCGCAAGAGCCTGAAGTGGCTATAGAATTTAAGAAATTTGATGGAGTAGAAGTATACGATAGAGGAATAAATGTAAATGGTCAAAAAATAAATAGTTATCATTCCTTATATTCATTTGTAGTCCACAATGATATCGTGTATCTTCCGGCTACCTATGGAAATGGGCAGATATTTGGTCTAGATATCAATTGGAATGAAGAAAATTCCCAATTACACATTGAAAACACAAAAGTTAAGCAAGGCAATTATAAAGAACCATGGATGAAACACAATCTCAAACAATTTGATATGACCACCTATATGTATAAGGTCAATATTAACGGCAAATCTTATCAATCTTTAGAATATCCCATATTAGAATATAATCGTATAGCCTATATACCGTTAACCTATGAAATCGTTAACGACTATTTGCATTGGGATTATTGCTTCGATACGGATATGGGAATCTACATTTCGACCAATAAAGAGGTATCAGCTGAAGACTTAGTCGACTTAAAGGAAAAAGAGTTTTATAAGGCATTGGGCAATTATGCGATGAGCATCAATAAAGACTTATGCGAAGCCGATGCTATGAACATTGTCATCACTATGAAGGATAAATGTGAGCTTTATGATATGGATAAGCTTTTAGTATTCTCAACCATATGGCAAGAAAGTTGGTTTAAACCGGACACTTACTATAAGGGGGCTATAGGGCTTATGCAAATCATGGGTAGAACAGGAGCTAGTGCTGGACTTACACCTGAGATGCTTTATGACCCGGATACAAACATTGATTTTGGTATCAGCTACCTAAGCGACAAAATGGATAGGTATGATGAAAACGCCTTGTTGGCTTTATCTGCTTACAATCAGGGCATAACAAGAGTCGATAAAGGAATCTATAATCCTAAATACTACAACGAAATCATGGAGAAAAAGGCTAAAGTAGAAAAGTATCTAGAGGGACAAGGTCTCTTAGCAGTAGTGGATACTTCAACTTCAATAGGAAACCAATAAAATAAACAAAATGTTGTCAACAAACAGTGAGGAAAACTAGTTGGTATTTTTATGGGTACCAACTAGTTATTTTTTATAGCAATCAAGGAGAAGAAAATGGATGGCAGAAGCCCGATAGAAAAAAACAAGCAATATGGAATAGAAATCATCGATATGGGTCATAGCGGTGAAGGGATAGGAAAAGTAAATAATTTCACGATTTTTGTAGAAAAATCGGTTATTGGCGATAAGCTGATTGTTGAAATTACAACATTGAAAAAGAACTACGCCATAGGTGAAATAGTAGAATATCTTGAGGCTTCCCCTTTTAGAATCGAGGCAAAATGCCCTATCTTTAATGAATGCGGTGGATGCCAAATTCAAAATATGCATTATGAAAAGCAACTGGAATTAAAAAAGAAAATAGTTGTGGATAGCTTGGAACGCATAGGGGGCATTGAAAATCCTCCAGTGGAAGATACTATAGGCATGAATGACCCTTATCGCTATCGCAATAAAGGCCAATTCCCTGTGGGATGGGCTGACAGTAAAATGAGGATTGGCTTTTATGCAAAAAAAAGTCATGAGATAATTGATTGTGAAAGCTGTTTAATTCTGTACGATAAAAGTGATGAGATTATTGCTAAAATGAGAAGACTTATAACAAAGCACGCTATACAGCCTTATAGTGAAGTAAAAGGCAAGGGATTTCTTAGACATCTTGTTATCAAACAGGGCTACAAAACCGATGAGATCATGGTTATTTTAGTGACGAATGGACGAGATTTTAAAGGAAGCGATGCTTTTGTAAAGGACATTTTAAGGGAAATACCTGAAATAACAAGCCTGGTACAAAACATCAACACTAAAAAAAGCAATGTTATCCTAGGTGGAGAAAATATTGTTTTACATGGTAATTCGTACATAAGGGACTTTATAAAGGAACTAGAATTTAAGATATCGCCTCATTCATTTTTTCAGGTTAATCCGGAGCAGACAGAAAAGCTCTATGCCACAGCACTGAGCTATGCAGATCTAAAGGGTGATGAAATTGTCTTTGACCTCTACTCCGGCATAGGAACGATTTCTCTGTTCTTAGCTCAGAAGGCAAAGAAAGTCATTGGAGTAGAGATAGTAGAGGAAGCTGTCAAGGATGCTCGTGAAAATGCCAAGCTCAACCGGATCTCCAATGCAGAATTCTTTGTCGGGAAGGCAGAAGATGTAGTGCCGGAACTTTATAAGGAAGGCTATAGAGCAGATATTGTTGTAGTGGATCCGCCAAGAAAGGGTTGCGATAATATTTTATTGGACACCATGATAAAAATGAATCCTAAGAAGATTATTTATGTCTCCTGCAATCCGGCGACCTTGGCAAGGGACGTGAAACGGTTAGTAAGTGAAGGCTATAGATTGACCAAAGTTCAGCCGGTAGACATGTTCCCCCATGGGATGCACGTAGAGGTAACAACCCTGTTGCAACGCGTGGTACACTGATTTATAAAGGGTTGCAAAGTTGAATAAGAAATTATGTTTTGATGTAGTAAATGGCTTGCTTACATCTATTTATAAAATGACGGAATATTCTAAAGAATGGATTAAAGAATTTTTTAGGTTCAAAATATTTGCAGATAATAGAGATGATAATATGGGTAACAGTAATGTAATTAGGTATAGAAAGGATCCAATAGTTTTTAATGGTAGAAATATTTACATCACAACCCAATGGTTCGAAGATAATAGAAATGATGTAATTTCATGGTATAGAAAACATCTTTAAAGGAGGGGTTAAATGCCAGATAATAGAATGAATCCACTAGTAAATGAAATTAAAAGTATTCTTGATGTTGCAAGAAACAATGTAGCAAGAGTTATAAATAGTGAATTGTTAATGTCTTACTGGAAAATAGGAGAGATCATTATTCGCTACGAGCAAAATGATAGTATAAGGGCAGAGTATGGGGATAAAACCCTAAAACAGTTATCAAAAGAATTAAAAAAGGAATTTGGACGTGGATTTTCAGTTTCAAATCTACAGTTCATGAGACGTATTTAGAGTATCAAATTCAACAGACAGTGTCTGTTAAATTGAGTTGGTCCCATTATTGTGAGTTGTTAAGTATTTCTGACAAAGATAAACGTAGCTTTTATGAAAAAGAGTCGATAAATTCAAACTGGTCAGTAAGAGAAATGAAAAGACAGATAAACACTTCCCTGTATGAAAGATTGCTACTTTCAAAAGGAGATATTAATAAACAGGAAGTGTTAAATCTAGCTTCTAAGGGTATGGAGCTATCAAAGCCATCTGATATGATTAAAGATCCATATGTATTTGAATTTTTGGGATTGCCAGAGAATAAGCCTGTTGTGGAAAGCGATTTAGAAAAAGCACTTATAGAACAGATAGAGAAGTTCTTACTTGAATTAGGGCGAGGATTTATGTTTGTTGGTACACAGCAACGAGTAACTATAAATAATACTCACTACTATGTTGATATGGTATTTTATAACAAGCCATTGAAATCATACGTGTTGATTGAATTAAAGACTACGAAACTTATGCCAGAAGCAGTAGGACAGCTAAATATGTATTTGAATTATTATGAGAATGAAATAAATGATAATGATGATAATAAACCAATTGGAATTATATTGTGTACGGATAAAGATGCATTGACTGTTGAATATGCGCTTGGTGGTCTATCAAGTAATATATTTGCCTCAAAATACACCTATTATATTCCAGATAAAGAGAAGTTAATTGCTGAAGTTGAAAGGATTGTGAGAAACTGGAATGATTAACTAGTAAGAATTACTTACTAGTTCAAAATGAGCTTGCAAGAAATAGATAGTCCTAAGATTAATAGGGAATTACTGCCTTTAAAGAGGCTGTAGTTCATAAAGGAGATAATAATATTTTAAAATATTATTTGCTAGAAGATTAAATATTCCCCCAGAAGATGAAATGATAGATAGCCTACCTGAAATTAAAAAATAACTTTCAAATTATAAAAAAAATATAAACTCCGCTCAAACTCCGCTCCAAAAAATGAGTGAAGTTTGAGCGGAGTTTTTTCTATAAAGTAACCTTGGTAGGAATTAAATCAAGGTTGCTTTTTCTGTGTTAAAAAGATATTTTAATTATTTTTTAAAAATGGTTGTAAAAATCTTATTATCAAGACTTCGTAAAATACCTGTATGTGTTGAAGTAGTATGATGACCAAAACGAAGATCATACAGCAGAATTAACAGAAGAGGAGCAATCCCTTGTATGGCAAAAACCACCTTCACATATTGAAAGTGAAGCGGAAAAACGTATATATCGAGAAGTAGTAAGGAATTGTATTGAATATAGATATTATCCCTCAGAAATTGTTCGTGCTTATGAAAATGGATGGCTCTTGGAAATTCAAGAACCAACAGTAATTCGTGATGCTGCTGTTTTAATGGCTCTAAATTAAAGATAATACCCCAAAACCTCTATGCGCACCAGGGATATTATGGTACTTTTATTATGCGTTGTAAAAGTAGAATTATATGAAACAAAACCTATTCAAAAAGGAGGAATCTAGTATTGAAAATTATTCGGGCCAATGAATTTGGCAATGACACAAAGATAAAAATCAGCAAGATATTTGTTGATGGATTTTATCAATGGCTTAATTTTTTTTCAAAGGATAAAGATAAACTTACAAAAGCGTTTAGCCACATGTTTAACCTTGAGTTTTTTTATGTTGCTATTATTGATGGCGAAATTGCTGGAATTGCAGCATGTGCAGATGGAAAAGTACCATCTGTTCATCTCAAAAGCCAAGAGTTAAAAAAACATTTAGGGTTCTTTATGGGAATAATTACATATTTCATATTAAAACGTGAATTTGAACAAAAGTTATATCCGTTTGAAATCACAAAAGGTATGGGTATGGTTGAGTTTGTTGCCACCTCAACTAAATTCAGGGGGCAAGGTGTTGCATCGGCAATTATGAAGCATATACTTGATTCTACCCCTTACGATGTGTATGCCTTAGAGGTTGCTGACACAAATATTAAAGCAATAAAGTTATATGAGAAACTTGGATATTCGGAGTTTTTACGCATTAAACAGAAGCATAGTAAGCAAAGCGGTGTCAATAATCTTGTCTATATGAAATGCTTAAAAACGACAACTAATTCTTATAACTTATAAACTTCTTGTTACTGTAGAGGTAAGTAAATGAGGAAAATACATATTGAATATCGCTCTATTCGGAATTACCGCTGGGTGAAACCGACGACCTTTTGGAGCGTGTGGAATATGCGCTTTCCCAAGCAGTAAAATTCGATACTATCGTTGAGTATTTCATAACCAACGGCAAAAGCATATGAAATCGTTGATAGAGGTTTGCCGCACATTCCGCCTACCCGATTACCTGCTGGAAATATGGCAATATATATGTTTTAGCTTGGTGATGAATCGATGGGCAGTTTGGAAGCTGACACCATTGGGGGTACAACTCAATGCTTGCGAAGCAACAAGCTGTAGAGGGCAAATGCCGCATTACAACGTATTTATTGAATGATAGTAAGGTATCTGCTGTAAATTATAAAAGTTTATACTACATTGGCCCCGATAGACGCGGATATTGGGATGTCAATTTGTGTTGTGTTATACCACCCAAACCAGTAAAATGATGTTGGTAGGGTTTATCAAATTTTGCATTACCGGGACTCAAAAGGAGTGAAAAAAGGGATATGGCATACAGCGATGAGCTTTGGCAGGAAGCTAAAAAGAAATGCAGATTAAACAATGAGGATATCAGAATAGCTAAGGAGCTTGGCTTAAATCCGAAAAGCTTGATTAAGAATATCCCGAATAAAAGTGAACAGTGGAAAGCGCCTGTAAGGGTTTGGATAAGGGAAATATATGAAGAACGTAAAAGCAGGTCATTGCAAAAACAAAGACGTAAAGAGACGGAGCAACCTGAAATATAGTCATGCTGACGGGGGATAAAAATGAATCAGAAAGAATTTATGCACAAATCAAATGAAATAGTAAGCAATATGGGTATAGAGGAATTAAGGCGCTGTCTTGATAATGTTTTAAGAAAGGTACCTGAAAATAAGAGGGAAACATTTCTTAGAAACGGTTTTTGTATCCTCAAGGCATTGTGAGGTAATTTGCAAGTTGGAGGGACAGTAGGATATAGTGATATCAATAGTTAAAACAAGTGATAAAATAAATAGCAGATTAAACATAATTATGCTATAATAGAGTCATAATATTAGCGAGGAGGCAATGTTATGATTGTAATAAGACCAATAAAAGATTTAAGAGATACAACTGAAATATCAAAACTATGTGAAGAAAGTAAAGAACCGATCTACATTACAAAAAATGGTTATGGACACCTAGTTGTTATGAGTATGGAAACTTATAAAGATAAATTAGCAAAAGCAGATTTATATGAAAAATTAGCAGAGGCAGAGAACCAAATAAAAAATGGAGAAAAGCTTTTAGATGCAGAAGCAGTATTTGAAAGTTTAAAAGATAGGTATGGCAAATAATTATACTATAAAGATGACCCCAAAAGCAGCAGATGATTTAGAGAGTATTTATAGATATATATCAGAAGAACTATTCGCTGAATCTTCAGCTACTAATATTCTAGAAAGACTAGAAAAAGAAATTATGATATTAAGAGAATTTCCTTTTTCATGCAATCATGTATCTGATGAATACCTAAGAAATAGGGGTTATAGAAAACTGATAGTTGATAATTATATTGTGTTTTATCTAATCGAGGAAGAAAAGAATCAAGTTATTATCATGCGGGTTCTATATGGAAAACAAAGATATGAGAGTTTACTTTAAATACACCTATTAACTTGGGTGTATTTAATTTTAATATAAGTATTTATTAGTGGTGAATAGAATATCCACCAAGGGAATACTATCTTCCTACGACATTTTTATTGTACTCTCAAGGCATATGGAAGTTGTCGTCAAGTTATGTAGAAGATGAAAGCGAGGCAGGAAGATTTGTATAATTGGGAAAATGTGACTGAATTTTTTTCGGAAGAGGAAAGGCATTATAATAATACTTATATGGAAATTAATGAAGTATCTGATTAAGCAATTGAAGTGAGTTTGTTTTCTTCAAAAAAGGGACAATACGAAATATATTTTTCATATGGCAGA